>Ga0315298_1000902_pt1 | contig 56683 bp, 51 predicted proteins | sample WHS_1_MG_FD_203077 | JGI IMG/M metagenome (GOLD analysis project Ga0315298, IMG submission 203077) | Extremophilic microbial mat communities from Washburn Hot Springs, YNP, Wyoming, USA - WHS_1_MG | ecosystem: Environmental > Aquatic > Thermal springs > Hot (42-90C) | place: USA: Wyoming... | reverse complement strand
CCGGTAACCGGCGTCGAGAAGGTACTGAATAGTATCGGTGATCTCCAACTCCCCGCGGGCGGAGGGCCGAATGCTATTGACGGCCTCGAAAACGTGTGAGTCAAACATGTAGATGCCAACAACGGCAAGATTGCTAACTGGAGTCTTGGGTTTCTCTACCACCCGCTTCACCCGACCGTCGATCATCTCGGCCACGCCAAAATCCTGAGGATTGGTCACTTCTTTCAGGATAATCAGCGAATTCATCTCGCCACGCTGGAATTCTTCCACCAGGGAAACGATGCCGTCGCGGATGAAATTGTCGCCGAGGAAGAGGACAAACCGCTCCTCCCCGATAAACGGTTGGGCGATCTTGACCCCGTGGGCAATGCCTCGCGGTTGGTCCTGAGGAATATAGGTCACCCGCGCGCCAAACTTGCTGCCATCTCCCACCGCCGCCATAATCTGTTCTTGTGTATCACCGACGACGATCCCGATGTCGGTTATCCCGGCCTCCACCAAGTCCTCGATCGCGTAGAACAAGACCGGCTTATTGGCTACAGGGACAAGCTGTTTTGCCCCTGTGTAGGTGAGCGGCCGTAGACGAGTACCCTTGCCTCCACTCAAGATCAGACCTTTCATCTGCTAGCTACCTCCAAAAGGCCCATCTGCGTCTTTCCTTCGCCGGTAGAGGAGGTTCAATAGCCACTTCTTCTCCAGCTAGGATGGCTCGTGGACGAGTGGTCACCATCGCTTCGGCCTTGATCGGCCCGACGAGCTTCGCCGCTGCTGCTACGGCTTCTGACAATATCGGCGACCGTCCTCCACCTGTGGAGTGGGCGTCAGAGGCAATCACTTGGACCAAGTTGCGACGTAAGAAGGCCTCGGCCGCTTTCCGTACGCGAGTGCCGAAGCCACCGACGATACTCGCTGCTGTCACCTGCGCCAGCATGCCTCGCCCTACGAGCTGAGCCAGAAGCTCGTGGTTCTCTTGGAGCGAGGAGTTCCGCTCAGGATGGGCGAGAACAGGGATCAGGCCCTTGGCCTGCAATTGAAAGAGGACTTCCTCCGTGTAAAGTGGAAAACCTTGTAGGGGCAACTCGACGAGAAAGTACGACGTGTGATTGAGCGCAAAAGCGGTACCCTGCACCACTTGATCAGTGAGGTCTGGCGAGATGTAGTTCTCCAGACCTGGCAGTATCGTCACTGAGACGCCGCTGGCCGCCAGCCGCTTCTGCAATTCCGCCACGCGTTCCTCCGCCTCCGCGAGCGTACAACCGGATCCCCATTCGATGCCGTGAGGCGTCGCGATGACAGTGCTTATCCCATCCGCCTCGGCGGCTCGTGCCATGGCTATCGCTTCGTCCCATGTCTGAGCCCCATCGTCGAGCCCCGGCAAGATATGGGAGTGGATATCGATCAAACGCAACCCCTCGGTCAGTGTCGCTGGCGTAGAAGCCAGCGACACAAGTAGTGGGAGTGAATGACGGATTATAACATCCCCTTGCCTCGTTGGGCAACTGGTCGCACAATTGTTCGTTACCCGCGTGACATCCGATCTGTGGACGACCGCTTGCCCACCAAAGGCAAATCGCGCGTAATGTCCTCAGTTCCCCTGAAACGTTTCGAGGACTCGCTCGTATTACTATCAATAAGGAGGCAGGTGCTCAGCCAATGCTCTCCTCGCCGCACATTGCCGCGGTGGCTTATCCCTATCGACGGTGGATGTAGAGGGGCAGACAGAGGGGGATATTCGCTCAGGCTGGGGCTTCTCGCAAACTGCATCAGACAGGCGCTGTCCGGAAGTCAAGACAAGGGCTTCAGAATGGCTCCTGTATGCCGATAATCGAGTCAACAGGGGTATGCCACGAGTTGCGGTTGATTCTCTCAGTTCTGGCGAAGTCTCCTGGGGTTGGCCTTTGCCACTTGCCGCTAGGGCTGTTGCTCAGAAACCGGCACCGTTATCACATCGACGGTTCCTGCCTGACTATGGCACGTGAGGAGGACGCCAAGCATGGATCTGGGAGCGAAAAAAACGATGGAACGCTCGGGCGCCAATGGACGAAGGCCAGCATCAGGTCGACGCCCTCGCTCAAACGGAGTGTGCCCCGTGCCGGCTGGGTCCGGTGGCGTGATTACGCCCACCGGGCAACGCTGGTTTCGAGACTTGCCGCGCTGGATGCAGGACAAGTTGAAGGCTGGTGATGCTGCCGTATCTCTGAAAGGCAATGCCCACGCTGCCAGCTGAGCTCGCGCCTCCATGTCTGCGTCTCGAAGCCCTCACCATCGGCTAAGTGGTACTAGCTGCCCTTGACACTGTGCCTGTCCCAGCCCTATAATCTCTCTTGCAGTATGTTAAGCCCAGCGTCCACGGCCGTTGACGGGCATCCAGCTGTGTCGACTACCTGGTGCTGGAGGGCTGCTGATGCTGCCACTTGTCGAAGAGCTTGCCCTTCGTCTTCCTCTCGCCGATCTCTTTCCCGCCTTTCTCGACGAACCATGCGGCATTTTCCTCGATAGCGGCATGTGCCACGACCGCTTGGGTCGCTACTCCTACATCATGGCTGCGCCTGAGGCGATTCTCACGAGCAAGGGCGACCAGTTCGAAATCCGACAGGGCCCGCGCCGGTGGTCAGGGACGGGTGATCCCTTTTCGGTGCTCCGCAATCAATTGTGCGGACCGCAGCTGCCGAGGCTGCCCGATCTGCCACCCTTTCAAGGCGGCTGGGCCGGCTACTTTGGCTACGAGCTCGGGCGCCACCTCGAGGTTCTCCCCTGCACTGCGGTCGACGACCTTGGCATGCCGGACATGTACGTCTGCCGCTACGACTGGGTGCTCGCGCACGATCACCTTACTGGATACACTTTCCTCTTTGCCGATGGTGGTCTCGAACGCGACGAGGAGCAAGCCCGCCAGCGTCTGACCTGGGCAAGAGCCAAGATTGGGCTCTGGTCGCCCCGGCCTCACGCTGTCACTGAGCGACAGGGTGCCACAACCGGCGCCATCTCCTCGCAACCTGCGCACCGCATTCACGATCGAAACGCGCTGGCCGCTGGCGGAGCGGCTCGGCCAGGTCTGGCTATAGCCGACCCTGCGCTGCCTCTGTGGCTCCATGCCAACTTCACCCGTGATCAGTACCTCCACGCCCTGCAGCGGGTCAAGGACTACATCAAGGCCGGAGACATCTATCAGGCAAATCTCTCCCAACGGTTCGATGCCCCGCTGCCTTGCTCTCCTTGGGCGTTATACACCTCGCTCCGGCAGATCAACCCCGCACCTTTCGCGGCCTATCTCGACTTTGGGGATATCATCGTCCTCAGCGCTTCGCCGGAGCAGTTTTTAAAACTGGACGAGGGGCGAGTCGAGACGCGGCCGATCAAGGGTACTCGACCCCGAGGCCACACTCCAGAACTGGATGCCGCCCTGAAAGAAGAACTGCAGCAGAGTGAAAAGGACCGCGCTGAGAACCTGATGATCGTCGATCTCCTGCGGAATGACCTCGGCCGGGTCTGCCGCATCGGCTCGGTCGCGGTGCCCGAGATCTTCGCTCTGGAGGAGTATCCCACAGTCTGGCACCTCGTCACTGCCGTGGTCGGGGAGCTGCCGGCGCACTTCGGTGCCATCGATTTGCTGCGCGCCTGCTTTCCGGGCGGTTCGATCACCGGGGCGCCGAAGATCAGGGCGATGGAGATCATCGACGAGCTGGAGCCCACCGCGCGCGGCGTCTATTGCGGCGCCATTGGCTATCTCGGCTCCAATGGTACAATGAACACCAGCATCGTCATCCGTACGATGGTCGTCCACGATGGCCACGTTTATTTCCAGGCCGGTGGGGGCATCGTCGCCGACTCCGACCCGGCCGACGAGTACCAAGAAACGCTGGACAAGGCAAAAGCCCTGATCATTGCCTTGCAGCAAGCACGGCAGACAGCGCGTGATACGTGAAACGCGGCGCGTGACCTCGTCATTCCGGCGCAGGCCGGAGTCCGGACCTTGCGGGCCTCATCATTCCGGCTTTCGATGGAATTCGGGCCTCGTAATCCGTGGCGCATCCGTGCCACTGACCGAACGACATGGCGGACGGGAGTAAGGATGGAGAGTCTGCTACCTGAAAACACCATCTACGTCAACGGCGCCTTCGTGCCCGCCACCGGCGCCCACATTTCCGCGCTGGATCGCGGTTTCGCCATCGGCGATGGCGTCTTCGAGACTATGCGTGCAGAAAATGGACGTGTCTTTCGTCTGGCCGCCCACCTGCACCGGTTGCGAGGCGCCTTGCGCAGTCTGGACATAACCGTGCATCAGAGCGATGCCGAACTGGAAACGGCCCTCGGCGACCTGCTGGCCCGGAACGGACTGGTCCACGCCAGCGTGCGGCTCACGGTCAGCCGGGGCGTGCCCGAAGCACGGGGTATTTTGCCTGGCCGGATGCTGTCTGGCCCGACCGTGGTGATCCAGGCGATGCCTCTGTCCGACTATCCGGCCGAGAAGTATGCCGCCGGCTTCACTGCCGTCGTCGCCTCCGTCCGGCGGAACGAAACCTCCCCTGCTTCCCGGATCAAGTCCTGCAACTACCTCGACAATGTCTTCGCCCGTCTGGAAGCCGCTGCCGCGGGGGCCGACGAAGGCTTGATGCTAAATATCGCCGGCCACGTCGCCTGCGGCAGCATCTGCAACGTCTTCGCGGTCCAGAAAGGCCGTCTGCTCACCCCGCCCGTCAGTACCGGCATTCTCCCCGGCATCACCCGTGGCGTGGTGCTAGAGATCGCCGCCCGCGAAGGCCTTCCTACAGCCGAGGCAGACCTCGCTCTCTCGGCGCTGCGCGCGAGCGACGAAGCTTTCCTCACCAACAGCCTTATAGGCCTCATGCCCCTCACCCAGCTCGACGGCCGGCCAATCGGCCCCGGCACCCTCGGCCCCCTCACGCGTCTCCTACGCCAGCGCTACCTGACGTTGCTCGCGGCGGAGACCCACCAGTGAAGAAGCCGGCGGCTCAAACGCCGACACGGACAAAGTCTATCTGCGCAGACTGGGACGCGTCGTCGGCATCCCCGCCCCGCGAAGGCGGGTTTCGCCGGGCCAGCCGCAAATTCATTCGCCGGGGCACCCCACACCCGGGTGTTTTCGGATCACCGTCACCCGCCGCGGAAGCCCCCAACGCCGAGGGTATCCCGCCGTCGCATCGGCCGGTCCCCGCCCGGAGCAGCACACTCCCCTTGGAAACGAACTCTGGCGGCCGCATGGCTCTCATCGTTATCGCCTGCTGTGGGCAGCTATCGACGCATAAGCCACAGCCCATGCGTTTCTCCGGATCGACTGCCGGCTTCAATCGCTTGCTCCCGCGACCTTGGTGATCCGCAGGGCGCCGAAGTAGCGGCGTGCGAGGCAGTCCTGGCAGCCATCGCCCGAATCGGGCTCCGCCAGGTAGGCTTCACAGCAGCTCTTCCCTCGGCGCTGCCTACCGAACAGCCCAACCCAAGACCGACTCGGCATTGGAGACCGAGTCGGTCTGGCCTATGCCTAGGGTAACCTGTCGGCGTACACCGGACGGCTGATCTTGTCTGCCAGGGTTTCCCAGAGGCGTCGTTCCTCCTCGTAGGGAGCTTCGGCGACATAGCACTGTTCGCCCAAGACCATCGTCTCCCGCTTCTCGCCATAAGCCGGCCAGGCACCCAGGCTCTTGCAACTTGGGTTGCCGGTCCGGGCAAAGGCCAGCCATGCGTCCTGCACCTTATGGCTGAGGGCCTCGGCTGCCGGGCCCGTGCCACAGAAGTACTCGTTATAAGTACCAAAAACGAAGCCAATATCCACGGCATGACAGGACCCGAGCTTGCCACCCATCACCGTGGCCGGCCAGGTGAAAAGATAAAAGTACACCGCGGGCTGATGGCGTCGCTGCGCCTCGGCCAGACGGATCGCAGGGATGCGGAACCGTTGATCCGAGCCCATCGCCATCAGGATCTCGTAGGGCGTGATGTCTTCGCCGCGCTTGGCACGCGCCTGGCGGTACGTGTCGAGCGCCGTCTGGGCCTCCTCCGGCGAAAAGGTCTCTTCGCAGATCTTCAGTAGGCGGGCCTCGTCCAGACCATCTAGACCAGGATTGCTCAGCGCGAACAGTTTCTCTTCATCCCGGTTCGTACCCATCAAGAGCGCGATCTCGGCCGCTACACCCTCGCGCACGGCTGCAAGCGGGGCTTGCGGCAACGCTTGACCGTCGACGACCGGTCGCAGCGCCAGAGAGACCACCGCAGAGAGTCGCTTTTCGGCGGCCAGCAACTGCTCCACGCTTGCCGCTCGTAGCGCGTCTACGTCGTCCCCTTTAATACCTAGGATCTCGAGATACTGCCGCGCGACATCGGCAGCCTCTTGAACGGAATACACCGAGCTTGCCGCGCCACTCTGCATGATTGCCCTCTTGAACAACCCTCTCGCCTTGGGTGTTGCCAACAGCGTGGCGACGCTCATCGCGCCGGCTGATTCGCCGAAGATCGTGACGTTCTCCGGGTCACCGCCAAAGGCTGCGATGTTGTCGTGGACCCACTCCAAGGCAGCCGCCTGGTCGAGTATTCCCTCGTTGCCGGTTGACGGGATCCGTCCTTTCGTAACCTCGTTGAGGTTCAGGAAGCCGAAGGCATTCAAGCGGTAGTTGATGGTTACGACCACCACATCCCCCCGTTGGGAGAGGGAGGCCCCCTTGTAGTCCGGTCGGGAGCCGGCGCCATCCCGGAAGCCACCACCGTGGATCCAGAACATCACGGGGCGCTTCGCGTCGTCAAGGCCCGGCGTCCACACGTTCAGGTAGAGGCAGTCCTCGCTCTGGGTCTCGCGACGCGGATAGTACAGCGGGGAACCAGGTTCAGTCTGGTTCTGAGGGGCAACATTTCCAACCGCCTTGGCCGGCCGGATGCCCGTCCAGGGCTCGACGGGCGCGGGAGGCAGCCAGCGCCGGGGTCCTACCGGCGGTATGGCATAGGGCACACCGCGGAAAACGTACAGATCGTCCCGAAACTGGCCTTCGACCTTCCCGGCCTTAGTTTGCACCACCAAGTCGTTACCTGTGCTCACGTCATTTCTCCTTCCCTAGACTACCCTGTGCCGAAGCTTCGCTCCCGGAAATCTGGCCCATGTTATGGAAGCGTAGCCACAGGCTTCACGCCTGCTTGGAACCGCAGATACCCAATGTTCACTTACGGTCCTTCCACGGAAGACACCTGTGAAAGGAGTTCCTAATATCATCCCGTGTGTTCCCGACGGCGCTACCCCCACCCAAGCCTCTCCAGTTCCGCGTCCGAGATGCCGAAGAAATGGCCTACCTCATGGATTACTGTGCGCTGCACTTGGCGCTTGATCTCGGCTTCGGTGCGGCACATCTCCTCGATCGGCTGTTGAAAAATGGTCAGCCTGTCGGGAAGGACGAGGCCATATGCGCTGGTCCGGTCGGTTAGCGGGATCCCTTCGTAAAGACCCAATAGGGTCTCACCTGTCCCTAGCCCTTGGCGGGTCAAAGTCTCGGCGCTCGGTTTATCCTTTACGATTACCGCGACGTTGTCGAGACGTCGTCGGAATTCCTCTGGCAATCCTTTCAGCGCCCCAGCCACCAGCTGCTCGAACCGTCGCCGCGAGAGCCGATGTCCCTTGGCCTCTCGTCTTTCACTCTTGCTACGGAAATACTCCACCATCGGCCGTCAGCTATCAGCTTCTTGTCTTTCACGCTTCTTGCGCAGCGGTTGCATGCTGGAAGGCCTTGTAAGCCTGGTCACCATAGAGCACGAAGACGACCTCCTCCAGTGATGTAGGGCCGGCGAGATGGTCCCTCACCGCCTGCAGCATGATCTTGGCGCACTCGTCGTATGGGAATCCCCCCACGCCGGTGCCTAGAGCCGGAAAGGCGATGCTGCGCAAGCCTAGCTCCTTCGCTCGCAGCAGTGCGCTGGTCGTCGCCGCCCGGATCTTCAAGGCGTCGGTGGCGAGATCCTGACCCATCACGGCGGCGTGGATCACGTACTTCGCTTTGAGCTTCCCGGCGCCGGTGACGACCGCGTCCCCCACCGGCACGGGGCCCTTCCGCACCGCTTCGTCCTCGATCTCCTGGCCACCCTTCCTCCGCAACGCGCCGGCTACACCTGCGCCCATCCAGAAATGATTGTTCGCCGCGTTAACCACGGCATCGGCAGTGGCCTCGCTGATATCCCCCTGTGTGACAATGATTTTTGCCATGCAGCACCTCCCGATGGCATCACAAATGGCCTGCCCGTCCCCCGGCCAGCGACAAGTGCCCGAAATACCGGCCCTCATTCCTGCATTGTAGCAGGGGGCCATCCAAACCACAACCCTTTTCACGGAAGCAGCCTGGCGAATGACTTGAAGGAAGATCCTCTATTGATGTATACTACTGGGCACCATTCCGGCGGGTGTCCGGTCGAAGCCAGTCTTGAGGTCCTGATAGGAGGGGATGATGAAGGTTTCCTGTTTGCAAGAGAACCTTAGCAGAGGGCTGAGCATTGTCGGCCGGGCGGTGGCCTTGAAGTCTCCTTTGCCGATCACGAGCAACATCCTGCTCCAGACCGATCAATCCCGGCTAAAGCTCTCCGCGACGAACCTGGAGATTGGTATCACCTGTTGGATCGGGGCCAAGGTCGAGGAGGAAGGCGCCATCGCCGTGCCGGCCCGCTTGATCACTGAGTTCATCAACTCACTGCCTAACGAGAGGGTGGATCTCAACGTTACCTGCCGCGCCAGCGCACGCACGCTCTTGCTGCGATGCATGCGTGTGGAGGCCAGGATCAACGGCGTTGACGCCGAGGATTTTCCGCCGGTTCCTACGGCGGACGGACAGCCAACTACGACCGTCGAGCCTGGCACCCTCAGAGAGGCGATCAACCAGGTAGCCTTCGCCGCCGCGACTGACGATTCCCGTCCCGTGCTTACAGGCGTCCACTGCAAGTTTGCCGGCGACCGGCTCACCCTCGCTGCAGCCGATGGCTTCCGGCTGGCCGTGCGCACTCTTCCCCTTCTGCAGCCAGTTGAAGAGGAGATGGAGCTAATCATGCCCGCGCGCACACTCTCTGAGCTGAGTCGCATCCTCGCCGCCGAAGAAGAGCCCGTCGAGCTGATTATCCGGCAGAACAAGAGCCAGATCCTCATCCATCTCACCAATGTAGAGATGGTCTCGCAGTTGATGCAGGGGAGTTTCCCCAACTACGCGCAACTCATCCCCCAAAGCTATGCCAGCAGAGCGGTAGTGAATGTGGCGCAGTTCCGCGAATCGACCAAGATCGCCTCCATCTTTGCCCGCGATAGCTCTGGCACTGTGCGTCTTCAAGCCGCGCCGGGCGATGACCTGCTGCCGGGCAAGATGACCATCTCGTCCCGTTCCGACGAGGTTGGCGACAATGTCGACGAGATCGACGCGATCGTCGAGGGTGAGGAATCCAAGATCGCCTTCAATGCCAAGTACCTCGGCGACGTCCTTGGCGTGCTTACCACCCAGCAGGTCGCCCTGGAGACGAATGGCCACACCTCCCCTGGCGTCCTCCGCCCCATCGGCACCGACAACTATGTCCACGTGATCATGCCGATGTTTGTTCAGTGGTGAGTAGTAGATCTGACACTGGGTTTGTCAAGGTGTAGTGGGCCACGCGAGCTACTCTCGCGGTTGTAGCCCCCCGCATTCTATCAGGACCGACCGAGGTTCAAACACGCTCTCGACCACGAAGCTGACCTCCAGACCCGCGTTCTGCCGCCCAAAAGGAACCCCGCGGTGGCCAGCTGGGGCAATGCCAGGCTCATCCCCAGGTTCTCGCTTTGTTTGACGAGTACCACCCCTCCCTGAGCCTTCTCACCAACCTAGCATTTGGGTATGCGTCAGGTCGCGATCTCCCTTGACAACGGCTCCACTTGGCTGTAGGATGGTCACCGGCGTTGGCTCGTGCAGTGATCGTTGACTCGGTGCTGCCTACCAGAAGACAACGAACCGGTTGCGTGGGCACGCAAGCCGACGAACAATGCAACGGTCGACGCTGGCATCAACGACGAGCCTCTTCCCGCGCCGCGCATCGAGCCAGTGCTGGGTACTGCAAGAAAAATGGGCATTCACCCGAAACCGAGCAGCATAGATCCCTGGTATGATCGTAATACCCTAACAGCCTGGGTCACCTGGAGGTATGCAAATACCCTAACGGCAGACAGCTGCTGAATGACAAAGACTGAACTAGCGGGATGACTACGGTGGCACGCAAGACGCCATTAGTGCGGGATAAGGTCCTGGTCCGGAACGACGGCAATCACGACCGGTCCATTGTTGTGGGAACGCCGGAGTGGCTTGCCTGGCTTGGTCAGACCTCCACGTTTGCCTACCTGAGTTCAAGCGGACGGTTCACTGCACGCAAGGAACGCTTCCAGCGCGGCGGATGGTACTGGCGGGCGTACCGTACCTGCCAGGGAAGGGTGCACCGCGCCTACTTGGGGAAGGGAGAAGCTCTGACCGCTGAACGGTTGCAGAGTGTAGCGACCGAGCTTGCCAAGCGCAGCGGCATCGATGCCACGGCTCCAGCTTGCCCGTCCGCCGCCGACGAGCAGGTGATCCCTTCCAGCAAGAGGTCGAGCGGTGGTAAACCCGTCGACTCGAGGCAGCGAAGCAGGCGCGCCGGCGTCGTAAGCAGCAGGGTCATTCCTAGAACCAAGGTGCTGGTTCCACCGCCCGGGTCTCATCTGATAGAACGGCCGCGCCTGATCCAGAAAATTGGAGAGGTGCTCCAGCGTAAGCTGACTCTCATCTCAGCTCCGGCTGGTTCGGGCAAGACAACCTTGCTCAGCCAGTGGAATCAGACCGGGAAATGCCCCGTCGCCTGGGTTGCCCTGGACCCGACCGATAACGATTTGGTGCGATTCTGGAGTTGCGTGGCCGCCGCCATCCAAGTGCTCCATGATGGCCTTGCCAGCGAAGCACTCGCCTTGCTTCACTCATCTGCCTTACCTCCCGTCGAGTCCTTCTTGACGAAGCTGATCGACGCCATTGCCTTAGTCCGTGATGACTTCGTTCTCGTCCTCGACGACTATCATGTGGTAAAGGAAGCGTCAATACACAGCGCGATGAGCTTCCTCGTGGAGCATCTTCCCCCGCAGATGCATATAATGATCGCCACTCGTAGCGATCCGCCGCTCCCTCTAGCTCGCCTGCGCGCCATGAACCAGTTGGCCGAACTCCGAGTCGCCGATCTGAGCTTCAACTCAGAGGAAACGCTCGCTTTTCTCAACGGGATTATGCAGCTCGCTCTTCCAACAGAGCAAGTGGAGGCTTTAGCGAAGCGTACCGAAGGCTGGATCGCTGGATTGCAGTTGGCGGCACTTTCTCTGCAGGGAAGCAACAATTCATCTGGCTTGGTCAAGGCTCTCGCCGGGGATCAGCGGCATGTCTTCGACTATCTAGTCGAAGAGGTTTTGCGTCTTCAGTCCGAGGACGTTCAGACCTTCCTGCTGCAGACCGCGATCCTCGATCGACTAAGTGGTCCCCTATGCAATGCCGTTACCGGACAGGAAAACGGTCAACTGATGCTAGAAACACTGGAACGAGCTAACCTGTTCACCGTTCCGCTAGATAACGACCGGCACTGGTACCGCTATCACCATCTGTTTGTCGATTTCTTGCGGGCCTGCCTGCACCGGGCCCGCCTCCGGGACATTCCGGAACTACACCGTCGCGCGAGTGCCTGGTACTTGGCCAATGGCCTGATGGGCGAAGCCGTGAACCATGCCCTGGCAGCAGGCGAATTCGATTTGGCAGCGCGCGTGATCGAGGAGAGCGCCATGCCAATACTGCGGCGAAGCGAGGTACGAGAGACCCTGCAATGGCTGAAGGCCCTGCCGGAGGATCTGGTGCGCTCACGGCCGCGTTTGTGCATTGTGCACGCCTGGGCGCTGATAACCGTTCACCAAGTGGAAGCGGCCGAGGCCAGGTTGCGGGACGCCGAGCGGCTTCTCTCCGGCGGCGACCCGGCTCTGGTCGCCGTTCAGGCGAAGAATAGCTTCGCGGACGTTGAGCCTCTCTTGGGAGAATTGGATGCTGTCCGGGCCGCCATCGCCGTGTTTCGCGGCGAAGCCCCTCTCGCCATTACGCTCTCTCACCGTGCGTTGGCGTCGTCAGTCGGAAATGACCCGGGTCTACGAAGCATAATTGTCCGGAATCTCGCGATAGCTCATTGGCGGAACGGCGACGTGGAGGCAGCAAATCGAGCTCTTGCGGAGGTCAGCGTCACTAGCCAGGTGATTGGTTATGCCGTCAACGCCATCGCGGCTTTGGGGCAATTGGCTGACATTCAGGTCGTCCAAGGGCGGCTCCGAGAGGCCGCCAGAACCTACCGCCGGGCATTGCAACTGTTAGCCAGGCAAGATACGCAGACATCCTCCGCTGCAGGTCGGCCCTATATTGGCATGGGCCGGCTGCTGTACGAGTGGAACGATCTGAACGGCGCAAGAAACTACATCGCCAAAGCCATCGATCTGGCCGAGGAGACGGGAATGCCGGACATCATGCTGGCGGGCCTCGGCACCATGGCGCGGGTGAAGCAAGCCGAGGGAAACGTCAGTGGCGCGCTGGATATCGTTGAGCACGCGGAGCAACTAGCCATTGAGCATGGTCTTCCTGGTGAGGTGGAGCGCCTAGCGGCCTACCGGGCACGTCTATGGCTGCTCCAGGGCAACATCGAGGCGGCCGTGCATTGGGCGGACACGTCAGGGCTGAGGTCTGCCGACGAACCTAGCCATCAGAAAGAGGCTGGGTACATGATGCTAGCCCGGGTGATGACCGCTCAGGGGAAAGCCGGCGAAGCCCTGGCGTTGTTGGAGCGGCTGCTGCATGCAGCAGAGACCGCAGGCAGAGGCAGGAGCATGATCAAGATTCAGGTGGGGCGGGCCCTCGCGTTTCACGCACAAGGGCGAGGTAATGAGGCTCTGGAGTGCCTGGAACGGGCATTGTCGATGGCCGAGCCGGAACAGTACGTACGTGCTTTCGTCGACGCTGGTCCTCCTATGGCGACGCTGTTGTCGCGGCTTCCCGAAGCAGGGCGGCGAGCCCGCCTTAGGGCTCAGCACTCTATCCCACTTGCTTCTCCTGCTTACGTGCGCTCGCTTCTGGCTGCGTTCGAGACTGGCGCTGCGCCGGCTCAAGGGAGAGAAGGGCCGGCGCGGGAGCAACAGAGCGTCGATTGGCTGAGCCAGCGCGAACTTGAGGTACTACGGCTGGTGGCTGCTGGTAAGTCGAGCGCAGAAATCGCAAGGGAGCTTGTCGTCTCTCCCAACACGATCAAGACTCATCTCAAAAACATCTACAGCAAGCTGGGGGTTCACGGTGCCGGAGAGGCCATTGCTAGAGCGAGAGATCTCCTGATCCTATAGGCCCTCTTCGGTGAGGTGTCTCCACATCCGGTAGAATTCCTCAAGCCGGGTCTGAACCACTGGCTCACGGAGGTCGGGGCCGGGATAGCGGAGAGTGCCCATCTGGTATCCTAGCTCCAGCCCCTTGGTCTTTTGGTCTAGCCGAATGCCGCGACGTCAGGTCCTGTCGAGGCATTGCCTGAAGAACTCACACCCTCGATCGCTTGACTACGGCCCAGTCCGGCCGCAGGACAGCGACGGCCGTAATACCCTAACACCGCGCATCACCTCAACAGGCTGAAATAACCCAACCGGAGGTCGCTACCGGATAGCAGGAAGATCTCTCGGTCACCTCGGGAATCACCCGCCAGGGTGATGCAAGCCACCTGAATCCCCGTGTACACTTGCGTTAATAGGATAGCACCCGCGTCCTGCGGAGTATCTCTGCCTTCTTCAGGTGGTGAGGTCATACCTTCGTCGTGCCTCTAGATCCGATGCCCCGGTGGCCGGTGAATGACAACCGGCAAGCAGGGGCACAGTATTATCAGGGCTTGCATGGGGGTGGTTCGATGGGAGTGCCCGAGCCTTACGAAATCCGGATCGAAGGTCAACTGAGAAGCGCTAGCTGGGCATACTGGTTCGATGGCCTGATTGCTCGCGAGGATGCGAGCGGCGAGACCGTATTATCCGGGTTGATCGTCGACCAGGCTGCTCTCTATGGCATCTTGGATAAACTACGCGATCTCAACATGAAGCTAATTTCTGTGAAGATGCTCGGCAAGAGAGCAGCGACCACAACAGACGGGTCTTCCTCGGCCGAGAGGATTCCCGGGCTGGGCTGACCGGCGTTTCCCAGGGCACTATGTCGTAAATGTCGTAATGTGAAGGAGGAATAGCATGGCTTGGGGTTACACTGTTAGAGGCAGAATCGTGGACATCAAGGGACACTGCAGCTGGGGTCATAAGGTGGGGGAAGAGTTCGACATCGACACTAGAGAAACTGCCCATCTATGTGGCTGGTTCTACCACGCGATCTTCCCTGTGTTGAACATGCTTGAGTTCGGTGGTGGATTCCCTGGTCTGGAAGGCGAGGACAGAGACGTAGTTCAGTTTGGCTGCCCGGACTATCGCAACGTGGTGACCATTGAGCTACGGCGGGTCATGCCGAAGGAGTAGTAGGCACCCCCGTATTTGGATGAATATGCTAGGAGGCAAAGAGCGTGGCAACTGAATATCGGGATCTGGAATGGCCTTCCCTGTCGCTTAAGGAGCGCGAGCGCCGGTTTGCTCTGGCAAAGGACAAGATGACTGAAATGGGGCTGGAAGCGCTGATTGTCGAGGGTGGCGGTTTTGACGAAACGGATGCCTGGTTCACGAACGATAGCGCCGGGGGTACCGTCGTCTTTCCCTTGCGGGGTGAGCCTACCTACATCGTTCCCCTAACGATCCACGGCATTACCGCGACGGAGGTGAACCGTCAGAGGGGCATCGTTCCTTGGGTCGAAGATTACCAGGCCTGGGATGCGACCACCACGGCACTGGTGACGATCTTGCGAGCCAAAGGTCTCCAATCCGCCAAGATCGGGCACGTAGGTCACCGGGATATTCTCCCCGACCTGGCGAAACAGCTGCCCGACGCAAGCTTCGTCGACTTCTACTTGACTTACTGCGATATGTTGCTGGTGAAAAGTGAAGAGGAATTAGCCCTCGCTCGTTACGTCGCCCGCATTGGCGACGCGGCTTGCGAAGCGATGTACAAGGCGGTGAAGCCAGGGACCAGCGAGCATGAAGTCTACGCGGCGATAGCGCACGCCATTCACTTGCACGGAGCCCACTTCAATCTCCTGATTACCCAGACAGGAACTGGGTTCCCCAGCCTGGCCTGGGGCCCCCCGCTGTGGCGGCACACCCCACAGCATCCTCCGATCATTGGCGAGGGGGACCTAGTGCAGGCCGAGATCTTCCCTCACTATGGCGGGATTCAGACCCAGCAGCAGATGACTGTGGCGACGAAGCCGGTCTCCACCTTGGTCTTTGAGTTGGCCGAGGTCGCCCGACGCTCTTACGAAGCGGGTCTCAATACCCTGCGGCCGGGCGTAAGGTTCGCCGACGTTTGCCAGGCGATGAATAAGCCTCTCGAAGAGGCGGGTTGCTGGAACCTGACCCCCCTGATCCACAGTCTGAACCCGCTTATCTTGTCCAGCCCTTTGGAGACAAAAGTAGACGAGATTCCGGAACTGAAGAAATACCGGGTCGAGCCTCACCGGAACGTCTATCCCCCGGTCTGGGATTACGTCCTAAAGGCCGGCATGATGTTTGAGTTGGAGCCCAACGCGGTGCGGGACAACCAAAGGGTCAACTTGGGTGGCACCGTTGTCGTCACCAAAGATGGAGCCGAGGAACTGAACACCCTGTCAACGCGGATGCGAATCGCCGAGTAAAGCCGTCTGGTGGCTTATCTTGGGAAAGGACGGTACTATGAGCGGAGAACCGAACTATTGGACCAACGTTCTCAAGCGACGCATTTCAAGGCGAAAAATCCTAGCTGGCGGTCTCGGACTCGCCGGAGCGACGATCGTTGGCTGCAACAACGAGTTGTCTTCGCCAACGCGTACCAGTGGCGCGACGACTTCGAGCGGCCCTACGCCCACGAGGGTACCACCCACGGCGGCGCCGGCCTCGCAGATTCAAAGGGGGGGACGTTTGGTCTTCAACTGGAACGCAGACCCTTCCAATCTGGATCCGCACCTCGGCACAGTTGGCTGGGACTACCAGTATGAGACCTTCATCTATGATCCCATCATCCGAAACAACGAAAAAGGTGTGCCCGATCCCAACTTGTCCTTGTGTGAGAAGTGGGACTTCCAGGAGACTACCCTAACTTTCACCCTTCGGAAAGGCGTGAAGTTCCATGACGGCACCGAATTGGACGCGGAAGCGGCCAAGTTCAACTATGACCGCATTATGGACCCCGCCAACAAGTCGTCGGGTCTGGCCTCCTTTGCCGCGGTCAAGAGTGTGGAGGTAGTCGACAAGTACACCTTCAAATTCAACATGAACTATCCATCGGCGCCGCTAATAAGTTCTGCCCTCCCCAACGCCTTCGGCTTCATGGTCTCGCCCACTCAGGTTAAGAAAGTGGGCAACGAGCAGTTCGCCAAACAGCCGATCGGCACCGGTCCCTTTATGTTGTCCGAGTGGGTACCCAACAGCCATGTGCTCCTGAAGAAGAACCCTAACTACTGGCTGAAGGACAGCACGGGCGGGCAAACACCCTATCTCGATGAGGTCAAGATCGTGATGGTTGCCGACCCGCTTGTCGCCCTGGCTGGCCTCCAGTCGGGCGACATTGACATCACACAGATCAGTCCACTCCACATCGACGATCTCAAGAAGAATTCGAGCTTCGGCACGTTGAGCTACATTCAGAACCCCGTGTCAGTCGTGATCTGCAACCCAGCGCTTCCGCCGGCCGACGACAACAACTTCCGGCAGGCTGTTGGTTGGGGGATCAATCCGGACGAGATCAATCAGAAGATCTATCAGGGTAAGATGAAGCCGATGCTATCAGGCTTCTGGCCATCTGATAGTCCGTATGCCGACCCCAATGTGACGGCCCGCCCGAAGTTCGATCTGGCGAAGGCGAAGGAATTCCTGTCGAAATCGAAGTACAACGGCGCCGAAATCCCCATGCTGACCTTCAACATACCAGCGGTCCTCCAGTCGGCGGAGCTCGCGCAGGCACAGCTTAAGGCTGTGGGCATCAATGTCAGGCTAGACGTACGGGAAACCGCCCAGGCCAGTGCCCTCTGGAACGAAGGAAAGACCTATCCGATATACTACGCCATGTGGATGAAGGCGATCGATCCCGACAATACTGCGAGTTACTTGTTGTACAGCAAGGGGTACGGTAATGCCGGCAAGATGCCGAATCCTGAGCTGGATGACCTGATCAAGAAGGGCGCGCAGACCTACGACGTTGCCAAGCGGAGGGAAATCTACCGCCAGATCAACGAGATCATGTACGGGCAGGGATACGCCTTCCCTTACCTCGAAAGCGTAACCTTTGTCGGTTACAACAAACGCGTTCAGAACTACGACAGCCCCTGGTTTTCGTTCGACTTCGGCTGGCGGCCCTGGCTCGCCTGGATTAAGAAGTAGCTAGACCCCTTATCGCGCTTTCGATCTTTTGAGCAGCCGAGCACCGGCCTGGAGCGCCACGATTGCGGCGAGGGCAGTTCGTGAACTGCCCCTACGACAAACAGGCCCCGCGCGGCGACGGCAGTTCACGAACTGCTCCAACTACTGCTTGATGTCCATGTCAGATGCTCAAGTGCCTGACTTACGCCGAGCTTCTTCAAGGGCTTGCGAGGCGACGGGCGTCACGATGGCGACTGCGCAGCCGCCGTCGAAAGGCCGTGGCGCGCGGCGATCGTCAGGTGGTAAATCGTTTAGGGATCAGGCGAGGAGCTTGGGCAAGTTCCTGATAATGCTCTCGGCCTCGTTCATGATCCCGTCCACCAGATCTTTGACCTTGGGCAGTGAGTCGATTCTCTGGGCGCACTCGCCGCCGGCCATCATCGCCTTTTCCCGGTTGCCCATGTAGACGGCCTTGATACCTTCTCTTTCGGCGTCGAGCAAGGCCTGCGGCATCGTGTTCCAATCGTCGGGAACGCCCGTGAACACGCCGGGGGACCCCTTCAACGTATTCAGCAGATGGGCCTGACTTGTTTCGGTTTTTAGCCACCGGGCCGGGCCGACCACGCCACGGGCGACCAGCGTGCCCCGGTCTTCGGTCTTCACGACCTGTTCTTTCCACATCGGATTAAAATCGCTCTCTGCAGTGGCTAGGAACCGCGTGCCCATCTGCGCACCCGCCGCGCCGATCGCCAATGCTGCCGCCAGGGTCTTGCCATCGCAGAATCCACCTGCACCCACTACTGGCAGGTTCGGATCGCCGATCGCGTCGACGACGGCCGGCAGCAGCACCATCGAATGAACTGGCTCCCAGGCGATATGGAACCCACCTTCGTGTCCGGAGGCCACGATGCAGTCCACGCCCGCCTTCTTGCACCGCAAGGCGGCCTTGACGGATGGCACGACATGGAGCCATTGGAATCCCGCGCCCTTGATCTTGTCGCGCCAGGGAACCGGATCGCCCGCCGAGGTGAAGATCACTTTGAAGTGATTCTTCATCTCGGGATTCTCCTCCCGAACCTGAATGGCCTTGTCGATCAGAATTCCCGAGTTTCGCACCAGCTCCGCCGACACCATAACGTTGATGCCAAAGACCCCGCCTTGGTCCTTGACCAGGCGGTAGGTCCGTTTCAGCACCTTCTCTAGCACGGTCGCCATGTCATCGTCCATCGTCGCTTCGGCAGTCTTGATATAGTCCTCGTAAACCCACGGTTCGGTCCGCTTGTTGAAAAGCCCGCTCGTCGAAAGCAGCCCGAGCACACCGGCGTTGGCCGCAGCTACACACAGGTTGTTGTTACTAAACGGGCCCATGCCCGCCTGGATGATTGGATGCTTAATCCCGAGCAACTCCGTCAATTTGGTCTTGATCATGCCAAACCTTCCTCCTTTTCTCCCGGGCCAGCCATAGGCGTACCCCACGCTGGGTCGTCGAACCTGACCGGTCTCTACGCATCATAAGGCAGACACGGCAAACGGTCAAGAGCCAAGCCAAGCACTGGGATAGGAACACTCGTAAATTAATATCAATAAAGGCAAACAGGCCAGGGCACACCCGGGAAGGAAACTAGGCCGAATGCACGGTCACTACTGAAGATCGGTTGGTCGAGGACCATTGCCGATGTCGCTCGAGGCCGTCAGGATGCCCGGAGCTACAGCCAGTTGATGGGACCGTGTGCGGGCATTACGTTGCGGGAGACGAAACTCCTAGTCTTCAAGTCGCGATGACCGGTCCTTGCCAATTGGTGATATAATGCTCCTCACTAGTCTTGACGACGTCGACAATTGCGCTCGCTGGGGAGCTGATTGATTTCACATTGAGCGAGGGGTGTGATGGACAACCAATCAGAGACCGGGGCGGGATTGGGCGGGTATCGGGCGCTGGATTTGACCGACGAGCGAGGCTATCTCTGCGGCAAGATCCTCGCCGACATGGGCGCCGACGTGATCAAGATCGAGCCCCCGGGAGGCGACCCGGGCCGCCTCAACGGACCCTTCTATCACGACGAGCGCGACCCCGAGAAGAGTCTCTTCTGGTGGGCCTGGAATACCAGCAAACGCGGTATTACACTCGACATAACGTCGGCCGCCGGTCGGGCTGCCTTTCTGGAGATGGTCAAGAAATCGGACTTCGTGATCGAGTCCTTCGCCCCGGGCTACATGGCCAAGCTCGCCCTGAGCTACGATGACCTCGCCAAAGTCAATCCTGGCATCATCATGATCTCGATCACCGCCTTCGGCCAAGATGGTCCCTACATCCACTATAAGGCGCCGGACCTGGTCATGATGGCGCTCGGCGGCTATATATACCTGATCGGCGACGAGGATCGCCGCCCGCTGCGCATCAGCGTTCCCCAAGCCTACTATCACGCATGCAACGAGGGCGCCGCGGCCGGACTGATCGCCCTGTGGCACCGGGAGCGAACGGGTCTGGGACAGTGGATCGACGTCTCTACTCAGGAATGCCTCGTCTGGCTCACCTTCAGTAATCATGCCTATTGGGATTTCCAGCGCGTCAGTCCGACACGCGCCGACGCCGGCAGCGCCGGTCTGCAGCCTGGTCAGCCTCGGGCACAGCTCATTACGCCCTGCAAAGATGGCTTCATCTTGTTCCAGCCCACCTATGGCCAGCAGGGTCCCCTGACGCGCGCGCTGGCCACTTGGATTGAACAAGAGGGCATGGCGCCCGAGCTAATGCGTACTTTCGATTGGGATGTCCGCCTGCTCAACGACCCGACTCTCACCGAGGAAGAGAAGGAGGAGCGCCGCGCGCTGCTGCGGGAATTGCGCGAGACCTTCAAGCCCTTCTTCCTTACCAAGACCAAGAAGGAACTCTTCGACCAGGCCATCGCGAAGGGCTTTCTACTGGCGCCGGTAAATAGTCTGCACGACCTGGCCGAAGACCGCCATTTCAAGGCGCGAGGGTTCTGGCAAACCGTTGATCATCCAGAGGTTGGGGAGAAGATCCGCTATCCCGGCGCGCCCTTCATCGCCTCGACCAGCCGCTATCTATTGCGACGTCGTGCCCCATTGATTGGCGAGCACAATGAGGAGATCCGTCGCGAGATGCCGACTTGGCCAGAACGCACCGGCCTCCCGGCTTGGGACGCCGAAGACACGACGGAGGTCTTCAAGGGGCTCAAGATCGCCGATTTCACTTGGGTGGCCGCCGGTCCGCGTGCTGCCCGCTACTTTGCGGACCACGGCGCTACGGTGATTAAGGTGGAGAACCCAGACCGGCCCGATATCGGCCGTTCGATCCCGCCGCACCGAGATGACATCTCTGAGCCGGACCGCAGCGGCTGGTTTGCCCTCTACAACGTGAACAAGCTAGACATAGCGATCAACCTGCGCCTGCCAGAGGGGCTGGAGCTCGCTAAGCGCCTGATCAAATGGGCTGACGTGCTGATCGAATCCAACCGCCCGGGGGCGCTAAGAGGTCTCGGCCTGGGCTACGAAGCAGTGAAGGACCTCAATCCCGGCCTAATCTACGTCAGCAGTTCGCAGCTAGGTCAGACCGGACCATATAGCCGCTTCGGCGGCTACGGGCACCATGCCGCCGCGATGACCGGCTTCCACGACCTCACCGGCTGGCCTGATCGTCCACCCTGCGGGCTCTTCTGGGCCTACACCGATCACATCTCCCCACAGTATATGGTCACGGCCATTGTGACGGCTCTGCTCGAGCGGCAGAGAACAGGCAAGGGGCAGTATATTGATCAGTCACAAAACGAGGCTGGGCTCCAGTTCTTAGCGCCACACTTCTTGGACTACGTCGTCAACGGCCGGACTGTGGAGCGAAACGCCAACCGCGACCCCCACGCCGCGCCCCACAACGTCTACCAGTGCGTGGGCGTGGACCGTTGGTGCGCGATCGCCGTGTTTACGGACGAGGAGTGGCGAGCCTTCTGCCGCGTCATCGGCCAGCCGGCATTGGCACAAGATTCCCGATTTGCCACTCTAGCGCTGCGGAAGCAGAACGAGGACGAGTTGGACCAGCTGGTGGAGAATTGGACGATCAACCTCACCGCCGAAACCGTAATGCACCGCCTGCAGCAAGCTGGCGTACCGGCCGGTGTGCTCTACAATGCGGAGGATCTGCACTGCGACCCCCAGCTCAGGCTACGGCAGCACTACGTGACCGTCGACCATTCGGTCATCGGTCCCCATCAGGTGGATACCTTGCCCTACCGCTTTTCGCGCACGCCAGTTAGGGAATACCGGCCGGAACCCTGTCTCGGGGAGCACAACGCCTACGTCTGTACTGAGATTCTCGGTCTCTCCGACGAGGATTTCGTCAGATACTTGGAGATCGGCGTTTTCGGTCTGCCCGAAGCTGAGCTGTAGCAGCACTACCCGGCGGCAACAGATACCGACCCTTGCACAGGAAGCTTAAGCAGCCGCAGCTTCGTGACGGAGCCGAGGTTTATGGCCGCTGACAAATTACCGATGCGCACGACTTTCCACCGGCCTAACGCGCCAGCTGGCCTCAAGTGACGTTCTTGACCACCTCGACGCCATTAAGGCACATGTGATGCAGGAACAACAGGTTCAACAGATCGCCGTCGTGGGGCATCGCACCGATATCCTTCGCTCGCTCCACCGGCATATCGTAAGTCGCTGCGCAGTCTGCCGGCACGATAATACGCTGTCGGAGGCCCCGGGCGTTAGCCCGCAGTTTCAAGTGCATGGCGAGCTGATAAAGGCACAGGTCGGTGCAGTTGCCCACGGCAATGAAGAGCTTGACGTCTCCCAGCGATTCAAGCCAGCGGTCGAACTCGGTTTCATGAGCCGGACTGATCGAGTTCTTGGGCACAACGGTGAAGAGATAGGCAAAGGGCAGCGATGCTATTTCGGCGACCGTCTGCGCCTCTGACGTACCGGCAACGGCATGTGCGCCAAAATCGGTGAATTCGACAGCGTCGGGGCTATGGTGATCCTCCACCAGAGCAAACTGTGTGACTCCCAAGTCCCACGCCCGCTGGAACAGTGCCACAATCGCCGGAATGATCGCGCGGACTCGCTCGCTGGCGAGCAGCCCCTCGCAACAGAAACCGTTGATCATGTCCACACTCACCATGGCTATTCGCTCAGGCGATACCTGCATCGCTCGCATCGCCTCTGCCAGGTCTAGCGTCGTCAGCGCGCTTTCCCATTCCTTGAGGTAGACCAAGAAAGGCCGGCTCTTCTCGATGAATTCCTCAGCGGATTTCGGCACCGCTAGACCACCGTTCATTGCTGTCCTCCTTCCAGAACCGCGAAAACGATCCCGATCCACGATTGGCTCGTTTTCCCGGCTATGCAACAGCCTTTCCATCGGAATTCTACACCAACGGTAGTTTTACAGGCAAGGAAACAGAAATGTCCTCGGGAACTGAACTGTGGTACAATGTCATAGGACAAACTTGACACTTGCGACAGCAAGCGAGAAACACGATGCGGACAAGAAGATACGATAAGCGGTCTTTGATCGCCATAGGCGTCGTCTACTTTCTCCTGATCGTCGGCGGTCTTACGGCCGGTTTCTACTACCGTGCGGAAGTGGGCAGCCTGGTCGCCGACATCCGAGCCGGAATAACACCATCGCCCACCGTAAGCAACTGAGTAGCCAATGGCCACTGGCTATCGGCCAGAATGCGGAAGTCAGAGTGATGAACGATGAATTCCCCTACTCGCCTTTCGTCTTTTTCATCATCCGTCGCTCCCACGGCGACGCGTTTCCACTATGGGGGTTTTTCAGTGCCTTTGGCCGCCAAGCAGCGTCTGGGGCCGTCGCCATCGCGGCGAGGGCAGTTCACGAAGGCCCCCTGCGGCTGCTTGCTGTCTGTGTGAGAGGCCGTAGCGACCGGCATCTTCCCCGCGTTGGAGAGCCTTCTGGCGTGTCCGGCTGCTAGCCAGAAATAGAATTCTCGGTGTGGGTGTAGTATAATGGAATTGCCCAAGTGGTCCGATGTCGCGAGAAATCTGACTGCATAGCAGCAAGTAGCCAGCAATCAGCCATGTATCTAACCACGGGTAGCGCGTGCTTCTCTGCGGTAGCAGCCGATGGCTGACATCTGCTTAAACTAGAAAGGTAACCAAGGCTCTATGAAGCTCGCAATCACAGGCAAAGGTGGGGTCGGAAAGACGACCCTCGCCAGTTTATTGGCGAGGGTTCTTGCTGCAGAGGGGAAGACTGTGGTGGCCATCGATGCGGACCCCGATGCCAATCTCGCTGCCGCTCTTGGTCTTCCACCAGAAGAGATTGCCCGAATCAGGCCTATAGCGGATCTCAAGGAACTCGTCGAGGAGCGCACGGGCATGAAACCGGGCACTATCGGCGGCATATTCAAGCTGAACCCACGTGTCGACGACATTCCAGACCGCTTTGCCGCGCGGATGGACGGCATCCGCCTGCTGGTGATGGGTACGGTAAAGCAAGGCGGGATCGGGTGTGTTTGCCCCGAGAGCACCCTGATCAAGAGCCTGGTGCGCCATTTGCTTCTGAGCCCGTCTGAGGTCGTGATCCTCGACATGGAGGCTGGCATCGAGCATCTTGGCCGGGGCACCGCTAGCGCCGTAGATGCCTTTATCGTGGTCGTCGAGCCAGGAAAGCGCAGCCTTCAGACCGCTGAGACTGTGCGCAAACTGGCTGCCGACATTGGGATCAAGCAGTGCTATGTCGTAGGAAGCAAGGTCGCTTCCGAAGAAGACCGGCGCTTCATTGCCGAGAATCTTCCCGGATTCACCCTTCTGGGATACATTTCCTACAACCCTAAGATCATCGAGGCCGATCTCAGGGGAGTCAGCGTCTTCGATATTGACAGCCGGGCCGCAGATGAAGTGCGGACCATCAAGGAGAAGCTGGAGAATGAGTATCAAAACCGTTAGAGATGTCGATGTCAACGGCAAGCGGGTCCTCGTGCGCGTAGACTTCAACGTGCCGATGGACAAGAAGACTGGTGCCATTACCGACGACACCCGCATCCGTGCCGCTCTACCTACCATCAACTTCCTCCGCGAGCATGGCGCGAAGGTGATTTTGGCTTCCCACTTGGGCCGGCCGGACGGTAAGGTCGTGGAGAACCTGCGTCTCGACAAGGTGGCACAGCGCCTTTCGGAACTACTCGGGGCACCCGTAACCAAAATCAACGAGGCCGTGGGCAAAGAGGCTGAAGAGGCCGTCTCGCGCATGAAGAGCGGCGACGTTCTTATGCTCGAGAACGTGCGCTTCTACCCAGGGGAAGAAGCCAACGACAGCGAATTCGCCAGAGCGCTAGCCAATCTGGCAGATCTCTATGTGAACGATGCCTTCGGTACCGCTCATCGAGCCCACGCTTCCACCGAAGGGGTGGCACACTTCCTTCCGGCCGTGGCGGGTCTGCTCATGGAAAAGGAGGTCTCGGTGATGGGCAAAGCTCTGGCCAACCCCGAACGACCATTTGTGGCCGTGATCGGCGGCGCCAAGGTCGGAACGAAGATCGGCGTGCTGGAAAACCTGATTGATAAGGTAGATTCTCTGCTTATCGGCGGCGGCATGGCGAACACCTTTCTCAAGGCTCAGGGTATCGATGTCGGTAAATCGCTCGTCGAAGACGATAAGCTCGACGTGGCCAAGGACTTGCTCGCGAAGGCAAAAGCAAAGGGGGTACGCCTCCTCTTGCCGGTCGACGTCCGTGTGGCCGAGAAATTCGAGGCCGGCTCCGTACCCAAGACGGTCGATGTCACTGAAGTGCCCAAGGATTGGGTGATCATGGATATCGGGCCCCGTACAGTCAAGCTTTTCGAGGACGAGCTGGAGAAGGCCAAAACCGTGGTCTGGAACGGGCCGATGGGCGTGTTCGAGTTTCCGGAGTTCGACAAGGGGACCCGGGCGATCGCCGCCACCTTGGCTCGCATCCCAGCAACGACAATCGTTGGCGGTGGCGAGTCTGTGGCCGCCGTCGAGCAAATGGGCTTTGCAGACAAGATAACCCACGTTTCCACCGGCGGCGGAGCGAGTCTAGAGTTCCTCGAAGGCCGGGTGCTGCCTGGAGTCGCCGTACTTGAGAACAAGTAGGAGATCTAGTTTGACCATTCCCAAGCCAGTTGTCTTGATCATCTTAGATGGGTGGGGCTACTCAGAGAACGAAAGAGGTAACGCCATCCGTGCCGCGGACACCAGAAACCTCGATCATTATTGGACGCATTACCCGCACGGGCTTCTCGATGCCAGCGGTGAAGACGTGGGGCTTCCGGCCGGCCAGATGGGCAATAGCGAGGTCGGTCACCTCAATATCGGCGCGGGGCGGATTGTATATCAAGATCTGGTGCGCATCAGCAAGGCTATTCACGACGGTTCCTTTTACGACAATCCCGCCTTACTGTCGGCTGTGAACCACGTGAAGGAACGCGACGGATCGTCGGGCACTGGGTCCTCTGCTCTACATCTGATGGGCTTGATCGGCCCTGGCGGGGTGCACAGCCACTCTGAGCACCTCTACGCCCTTCTTCAGCTCGCCAAACAGCAAGGGTTGCAAGACGTTTACGTGCACTGTTTCCTGGACGGACGAGACACGCTGCCCACCAGCGGCCTGGAGTTCGTCCTCGAGCTTGAGCAGAAGATGCGCGAGATCGGCGTGGGCCGCGTCGCCACTGTGAGCGGCCGGTACTATGCGATGGATCGCGACAACCGGTGGGAGCGGGTGGCAAAGGCCTATGCGGCTCTAGTACATGGGCAAGGAAATCAAGCACCCTCGGCAGAGGAGGCAATCCGCCGCTCATATGAAACGGGCGTGACCGACGAGTTCGTGGTGCCGACCGTGATCAGGGCGGATGGTTTTGCACCGGCAACGTTGCAATCTGGAGCCGCAGCCGTCTTCTTCAATTTCCGAGCCGACCGCGGTCGGGAACTAACCAAGGCTTTCGTGCTGCCCGATTTCGACAGATTCGACCGTGGTGAGCGGTTGCGCGACCTCTTCTTTGTTACTCTCACCGAATACGAAGCGGACCTTCCAGTGAATGCCGTGGCCTTCGCGCCGGAGAACGTGCGGTGGCCCCTCGCTAGAGTGCTTTCTGAGCGGGGGCTCAAGCAGTTCCACACGGCTGAAACAGAGAAGTACGCCCACGTCACCTTCTTCCTAAACGGTGGGCGCGAAGAGCCCTTCCCCGGAGAAGATCGTTTGCTCATCCCATCCCCAAAGGTGCCTACCTACGACCTCCAGCCCGAGATGAGTGCCTACGCCGTGGCCGAGAACGCGGTTGCCCGCATTCACAGTGCCGAATATGACTTTATCGTGATCAACTTTGCGAACGGTGACATGGTCGGCCATACAGGGGTCGAGGCGGCCGCGCAACAAGCCGCGACAGCCGTGGACCGCTGTGTTGGACAAGTGGTAGAGGCAGTTCTCACGGTCGGTGGCGTGGCTCTGGTAACGGCAGACCACGGCAATGCCGAGCAGATGATCGATTTCGAGACCGGCGAGCCGTTCACCCAGCATACGACAAACCCAGTGCCGGTATACCTGATCGGAGCCGGTCGCGGACAGGCCTTGCGAGCTCGAGGGCGTCTGGCCGACCTTGCTCCAACCATTCTCGCGCTGCTCAATATTCCGCAGGAAGAAGAAATGACCGGCGAAAGCTTGATCATTTCCACTCAGCAAGACGCTATCCGGTAATTCGCAACGCCCAGGGAAAGGGCGTGGCCCCTGTCGGCTGCAGGCGAGGCCAAACCCTTATCCCAACCATCGGACAAGCTCTAAGGAGGAGAAGGTGCGCACACCCATTATCGCCGGCAATTGGAAGATGAACACTACCGTCGCCGAAGCCCTGGCCTTGACCGACGCTATGCTTGGTTCCCTAGACAAGATCAATGGCGTGGAGAAGGTTCTTTGTCCGCCTTTCATCTCCCTCGTGCCGCTCGCCGCAAAGTTGAAAGGCACTTCAGTGAAGTTGGGCGCGCAGAACATGTACTTCCAAGAAAAGGGGGCCTACACTGGTGAAATATCGCCGGCCATGCTTGCCCCGCTCTGCCAGTTCGTGATCCTCGGCCACAGCGAGCGTCGCCAGTACTTCGGGGAGACCGACGAGACGGTCAACAAAAAGGTCGTCGCCGCCCTACAGTTCGGGCTCACCCCTATTGTTTGCGTGGGAGAACGGTTGGAGGAGAACGAAGCCGGAAAGACCGAAGAAGTGGTGACTCGCCAAGTGCGTGGCGCCTTCGCTACCGTCCCGGCGATTGGCAATACAGTGATCGCGTATGAGCCCGTCTGGGCGATTGGTACCGGGCGGGCGGCGACCGCCGAACAGGCTAATTCCACCATCGGCCTGATCCGAAGCGTCGTATCGGAGTTGTTTGGACGCTCCGTCGCCGAAGGGATGCGAATTCAGTACGGTGGAAGCGTTACAGCAGCCAATATCGCCGAATTTATCGGCCAGCCGGAAATCGACGGCGCCCTCGTCGGCGGCGCCAGCCTAAAGGCCGATGAGTTTATCGGCATCGTTTCCCAGTCTGCCAAGATCAAGAGTGCCTAGTGAGCAATCAGCTCCTAGCCGTTGGGTTTCAACGGAGTAATGCGTGATACGCATTGCGTTGGAGACTGACCGATGCGATACACGATTGCGCATGCCGAGATCGGATGGCTGATAGCTGAAAGCTGATTGCTGCCGGCTGATAACTGACCGCACTGCGCCGGTATCTTTGCTATAATTCTATAGGTGTAGGCAAATCCTGCCGGCCCCGGAGGTTTTGTAGACGCTCTTGAGAACAGGCCAGTCCCCATTGATCGTTATCGTCGGGCCCACGGCGGTAGGCAAGAGTAGCCTGGCGATGGCCCTAGCGCAGCGCTTCGGAGGCGAGATCGTCAACGCCGACAGCCGCCAGGTCTACCGCTACATGGACATTGGAACGGCCAAGCCTACTGCAAGGGAGCGCGCGGTCGTCGTCCATCACCTGCTGGATATCGTTACGCCGGATCAGGATTTCTCGCTCGCCACGTATCAAAGGCTCGCCTCCAAAAGCATTACCGGGATTCATGCCCGAGGCCTGGTGCCGCTTCTAGTGGGGGGAACCGGCCAGTATATCCGGGCGGTAGTCGAGGGATGGCAGGTGCCACGAGTGGCTCCCGATCTACGATTCCGTGATCAGTTGGCGCGTGAAGTCGCGGTGCGCGGAGGACGCGCACTCTACACTAGGCTTGAGAGGCTCGACCCGCAAGCCGCCGCGCAGATCCATCCGCACAATACCCGACGGGTAGTCCGAGCCTTGGAAGTCATCCACACCACCGGCTGCCGGTTCTCGGAATTGCAGCGGCGCGAGACGCCGCCATACTCGATCTTGCAGCTTGGTCTTACTATGGAGCGCGATCGCTTGTACGAGCGGATCGACCATCGCGTGGACGATATGATCGCCCAGGGCCTTGTGGCAGAGGTGGAGGATCTGTTGAGACGTGGCTACGGCCTTGACTTGCCAGCTATGTCTAGCATAGGATATCGAGAGATTGGACAGCACTTGCGAGGCAATCTGGAATTGTCCAAAGCCATTGAGCTCACTAAGTTCGAGACGCACCGGTACGCCCGTCAGCAGTACACCTGGTTCCGGCTGAAGGATCCGCACATTCGGTGGTTTGACGCTGGTTTCGCAGACACCACCGATCAGGCAATAGAGGCTGTCACCAATTTCCTTTCCAGCGGGACCGATACGAAGCAGCAGCCAGACCCTCGTGGTTCCGGCGAAAACCAGGATCCAAGCCTCGGCCAGCCTCTGGATTCCGAGTTTCGCCGGAATGACGATGAGTGCGTAATGACAGTGATCGATAGTGACGATCCGTGGTGATGAATAAGGACGATCTGAGGAGGGCCACGCTTGATTCGCACTGCTAACCGGATTAGCAAGCTACCGCCGTATCTGTTTGCCGAGGTCAGCAAGACGATTGCCAGGAAACGCGCCGAAGGGAAAGACGTGATCAGTCTCGGAATTGGCGATCCGGACATCCCTACGCCGACACACATTATCGATCGACTATGCACGGCCGCCAGGGAACCGGCGAATCACCGCTATCCAGAGACCGAAGGACTCCCCGAATTCCGCCGTGCAGTCGCCGCTTGGTATGAGCGGCGGTTCGGGGTGACCCTCGATGCCGACAAAGAGGTCCTGCCGCTAATCGGCTCCAAAGAGGGCATCGGCCACATCGCTCTTTGTTTCATCGACCCAGGCGATATCGCTTTGGTGCCCGATCCCGGCTACCCCGTGTACAGTGTCGGCACAATGTTTGCGGGGGGTATATCGCACTACCTTCCTCTGAAGGAGGAAAACGGCTTCTTGCCCGACCTTGACGCGGTCCCTGCAGCGGTGGCCGACAAGGCTCGCCTGCTTTGGATCAACTACCCGAACAACCCAACCGGTGCGGTGGCCGACCTCGACTTCTTTGAGCGGGTGGTGGCCTTCGCCAAAGAGCACGAAATCGTGGTCTGCCACGACGGTCCGTACAGCGAGGTGACCTACGACGGGTACAAGCCGATAAGCTTCCTACAGACCCCCGGGGCCAAAGACGTTGGGGTGGAGTTCCATTCCTTGTCCAAATCGTACAATATGACTGGTTGGCGGATTGGCATGGCGGTAGGCAACAGCGTGGTAATCGACGCCCTCATGCGCGTCAAGTCAAACCTCGATTCGGGCGTCCCTCAGGCGATCCAGCAGATGGCTGTCGAAGCCTTCGTCGGTCCGCAGGAGTGCATTGAAGAGCACAACCTCATCTACCAACGGCGCAGAGATAAGCTGGTGGCCGTGCTGCGAACCATGGGACTGCGGGTCACCGCACCCAAAGCCAGCCTTTACCTCTGGGCCCGCATTCCTGAAGGCTTCTCGTCATCGATCCAGTTCGCCAATCAGGTGCTGGACGATACCGCTGTCTTCATGACACCCGGGATCGGCTATGGCCCCAGCGGTGAGGGCTACGTGCGCATTTCGCTGACCACGCCGGATGAGCGAGTCGACGAAGCTGCCAGGCGGCTATCGGCCTGGCGGGGCGCAACCGTGACACCGGGAAGTTAACTGAGGATGTCGTCAGCCATCAGCTATCAGCCGTCAGTAAACCCCCCGTCATTGCGGCGAAAGCCGGAATCCAGACCCCTGTACGAGGCCCGGGCCCCGGCGAAAGCCGGAGTGACGGAGGCCTACTGAAGGCTGGTGGCTGATAGCCACTAATCACCGGAAATCGGAGGTAACCATTCGACAAACGACTGTTCCGACCAAATCGCCCAAAGAAAAAGCCTTTCTCGTCGGTGTTGACATAACGCGCGGCAAGCACGGATGGAAGGTGGAGGATTCGCTGGAAGAGCTTGGCCAGTTGGCCAATACGGCTGGCGCGGAAGTCCTTGGCGCCATCTTCCAGAAGTTGGAGACCCCATCCCCTTCGCACTACATTGGCAAAGGGAAGCTCAAGGAGCTGATGGAGCTGCGCGCAGAGTTCCCATACGATCTCGTGATTTTCGACGACGAGCTCAGTCCCACCCAGCAGCGAAATCTCGAAGAGGCGCTGGGGGTCAAAGTAATCGACCGGACGGCCCTAATCCTCGACATCTTTGCCAAGCGGGCGCAGACGAAAGAGGGTCGGCTGCAAGTCGAGCTGGCGCAGCACGAGTATCTGTTGCCGCGCCTTGCCGGACAATGGACCCACCTCGAGCGTCTTGGCGCCGGCATCGGTACGAGGGGGCCCGGCGAGACCCAGTTGGAGACGGATCGCCGGCACATTCGTCAGAAGATCGCCCATCTGAAACAGGAGCTCGAACGAGTGCGCAACCACCGCGCTCTCTACCGGCACCGGCGCGAAGTCGAAGGCATTCCGGTGGTCGCCCTGGTAGGATACACCAATGCGGGTAAGAGCACTCTCTTGAACGCCCTGGCCGGCGCCGACGTCGTCGCCGAGGACAAGCTCTTTGCCACGTTGGACCCGACCACCAGGCGCATCACCCTGCCTAGCGGCCAGCAGGCACTGCTCACCGACACCGTGGGCTTCATCCAGAAACTGCCGCACTCCGTGGTTGCCGCCTTCCGGGCCACGCTGGAGGAACTAGAGGAGGCCGACGTGCTTCTCCACGTCCTGGACATAACCCATGAGAACGCGGCGGAGCAGAGTCAAACTGTCATGGATGTACTCACCGAGCTCGGGCTGAGCGAGAAGCCCTTGGTCACGGCCTTCAACAAGGTCGATCGCCTCCTGCCCGAGATCGCCGAACCCGTGGAAGCCGAGGCGGCGATCGCCGAGGAATCGGTCGAGATGGCCGCCGGCTATCCCAACGCCGTACTGGTCTCTGCGGAAAAGAAATGGGGCCTAGGGGCCTTGCTAGAGCGAATTGAGGATGTGCTGGCGCGGACCTGGGTGGATGTGCGGCTCTGCATTCCCTATCGAGAGGGCGCGATCGTGAGCCTGCTCAGGGAGCGAGGGCAAATCCGCGCCGAGGCGCATGAGCCCCGCGGGATCGAAATCGAGGGCCGCGTGCCCTGCCGTCTGCTCGCCCTTGTTCAACCCTTTGAAACGAGGAATATGTCATTGCCTGGCAGAGCGGCTGGATAAGGACGACTGGGGACCTATTGGACGGAGAGGCACGCTTCTTGCCGCCTCCAGACGGTCGCGGGTCACCGATCACGCGTCACGCATCACCTATCACGCAGGGGTTGGCGCTATGAAATTCCAGCAGTTCGGCAATACCTACGTCGTGCGCTTGGAGCGCGGCGAAAGGGTCATCGAGACCCTGACCCTCTTCTTGAAGGAAGAAGGCATCACCTTCAGCACCCTAATCGCGACCGGCGCCCTTTCGGCCGCGACCCTCGGCTACTATGACCTACAGAAGAAAGAATACATCTATTTGGCGATCGACGAAGACGTCGAGGTGGCCAGCATGACGGGCAACACGGCGATGCGAGGCCAAGCGCCGCTGATCCATGCCCACGCCGTGCTCTCCAAGCGCGACTTCCAAACGGTCGGCGGACACGTCCACGAGGCCACCGTCGCCGCCACGCTGGAAGTCGTGTTCCGCGCGGAGGAAGCACGGGTCGACCGCGCGCTCGACGCAGACATCGGCCTGCCACTCATGCAGTTGTAAGCGGCTCTCAACCACAAGCCGTTAGCTCCTTGGGCGGAGCATTCGTAACCACTGAGTAGTCAGGGGGTTTGGACATGATGAAACGCGCAACGTTGTTCACTGCGCTGTGTGTCGTTCCTCTTGTCTCAGGCGCATGCTCCTCTGGCGGTGCGGGGCCTTCATCGTCCATTGCGACGCCAACTGCCAGTGCCTTGGCAACGATGGTAACGATTGCCCAGATCCAGAGCGCGCCTGACCAGTTCAGAGACAAGCCCGTTAGGATAAGGGGAGTGGGCATAAGCGTGGCCACCTTTCCCCTTTGTCCCGGCTACGTCGGATTTGACAAGAGAGTCGTCTTCTTCGAAAGCGCAGGCGGCGGGCCGTCTATTTACGCCGTGGACAGACTGCCGGGAGGAGTCCGATCGCATTATGACAGCCCCCAGGTATTTGAGGGGCATATGCGAGTATTCTCTGGGGAAGTGGGCTGTCCCGGCCAGGTGAAACAAGAGACCTTTCCTTACCTAGAGATTACTGGTATGGCGCCTGGCGCAGCGAACGATGCTGCTACGCCTTCGGTGTCCTCCGCTGCCTCATCTGAGTCAGGGCCGAGACTGGTCCTGACTGCTGCGGGGAGAGTCGTAATCGACGATCCTTCGCTGGACAATTAGTGCTAACGCTTATGCTAATAATATCTAACATCTGACGAGGCTCACCTCCGTGACCGTATCCGACTGCGAACGCATTCGAGCGGCAGAGGCTGCGGAGGCCGTGAGGGAGGAATAGAAGGTGGTGTATTTTTCCGTCCCCGAACCACATCGTCCCCTGGTTGACCGTCTGAACGCGTTCATCAAGGATGAGCTGCTACCACTCGAACAGGAATGCGGCGTAGATGAGGATGCTGGCATCCCTGTCGAGTTGCGCAAGCGCGTGGCGGCCAGGTCCTACGCCTTAGGCTTCTACACCCTCGGCGTGCCAGCGGCCTACGGTGGTATGGAGCTGGGCCAGGTCGGCTTGACGGCCGTGCGGGAAGAGATCGCTCGCTCTGGCAGCGCCTTCGCCCGCTTTATTCTCGGCGGCGGCGCTGGTCTCTTGCGAGGGTGCAACGAGGCGCAACGGCAGGCCTATCTGCTGCCGGTGATCCGAGGAGAGAAGTATTCCTGCTTCGCCATGACCGAGCCTCGCGGTGGCTCGGAGGCGCGGAGCATTCTCACTACGGCGGTGCGACAGGGAGACCACTTCGCGCTCAATGGCACGAAGAGCTTCGTTACCCACGGTCCGTATGCTGACTTTGCAGTGGTAGTCGCCCAGGCCAAGGCCGAAGACGGCCAGGACCTCGGCATTACCCTCTTCCTCGTCGACCGGGAGACGCGGGGCTATCGCCTTGGCCGCATCTGGAACACCATGGCCGGCGGCAACGAAGACTGCGAACTGATCTTCGAGAACTGTGTTGTCCCGGCCGCCAATGTGCTGGGGCAAGTCGGGAAAGGCCTCCCGGAGGGTCTTGGGTATCTCAGCGGTGGCCGGCTCTCCTTCGGTGCCCTTTCGGTCGGCACGGCTCGTCTTGCCCTCGACCTTACGGTCCAGCACGCCCGCGCGCCGCATCCCTCTGGCAAACCCCTCGCGGCGCGAGAGGGTGTGCAACTGAGGCTTGGCGAGATGCTCACCCAGATCTATGCTGCGCGGTCCATGACCTATGATGTCGCCGCCTTGGCCGACGAGGGACGCGACATTCGCACCGAAGCGGCGATGGTCAAGCTCTTCTCCACGGAGATGGTTGGACAGGTAGTGGATGCTGCTCTCCAACTCCACGGCTCGGCCGCCTACGTCAGGGGCCACCCGATCGAGCGCCTCTATCGCGTGGTTCGGGGCTGGCGGCTCGCAGAGGGAGCTTCAGAGATCCAGAAATACACAATCGCTGGCGGTCTCCTGGCGTGACGAGAGAGATCGTCTATCTCAGGGTTATGTCAATTATGTTGGCGGCCTCTCGCCCCGTTCAGTACGGTACTCAGCCAGGAAGCCTTCCTTGAAGGTGAAGAAGCGGCCCGCCAAAATGCTCTCTCGGATCTCCCGCATCAAGTTGAGGATGAACCGGAGATTGTGGAGAGTGGCGAGTCGGAAGGCCAGCAATTCCCCGGCGACGAAAAGATGGCGTAGATAGCCTTTGGCGAAGTGACGGCAGGTTGGACAAGGACAGCCAGCTTCGATCGGGCTTTGGTCTTCTCTGTATTGAGCGTTCTTGATATTGATGCGCCCTCTCCGAGTGTAGAGCATCCCATGGCGGGCCAGGCGGGTCGGCGCGACGCAATCGAAAAGGTCGATGCCGCGTTGCACGCCTTCGAAGAGGTCCTCGGGTTCGCCAATTCCCAGCAGGTGTCTGGGCTTATTGTCTGGCAGGAGGGGGACGGTCCACTCCAGAATCTCGTACATGCTACGTTTTGATTTCCCGAGCGACCCGCCGATGGCAAAGCCGTCGAAGGGCAGTGTCCCGATGAACTGCGCGCTCTCTTCCCGCAGGTCGCGATACTCGCCACCCTGGACGATCCCGAACAGAGCCTGCTGAGAAGAAGTCTTGGCCGCGAGGGATTCCTCGGCCCAGTGATGCGTGCGCTGGAGCGCTTTGCGGGTATACTCGTAGCTGGCCAATGGTGAGGTGCACTCGTCGAAGGCCAGGATGATGTCGGCGCCGAGTAGCTGCTGAGTCTCGATCGACTTCGTGGCGGTGAAGCGATGCCGCAACCCGTCGAGGTGCGAGATGAACGTTACGCCCTCCTCGTCCACGCTAGTCAACCGCGGTTTGTGCTCGCCTTTCACCTGCGGCGTGGCCTGCTCGGGAAAGATCCTAGCGATTTTGCCCACGCCTTGCTCTAGCCCGAACCCTAGACTAAAGACCTGAAACCCTCCGCTGTCGGTCAAGATCGGCCCATCCCAACCCATGAACTGATGCAGGCCCCCGAAGTGGGCAATGAGCTCTGGCCCAGGACGAAGATAAAGGTGATAGGCGTTGGCGAGAATGATCTCCGTGCCGATCACCGCCAGTTCGTCCGGCGTGAGGCTCTTCACGGCCGCCTGTGTACCCACCGGCATAAAGGCCGGGGTGTGCACCAGACCGTGGGGGGTCAGCATCCTGCCTGCCCGAGCGCCAGAGCCTGCGCGGCGACTCTCGACAACGAACGACAAAGCATTCATTATGTCACGTTAGTAGTAAATTGTTCTCGTGCGGTGGTAAGGACGAATGTCCGGAAGGGGCTCCTGTCCCTTCTGCCATAGCCACCAGTCGATTTCAAAGGCACTGGCGATCACGCCCTCGTTCCGCAGTGCCTCTTTCAGTCTCTCTGCAGCCCAGACCGTGTTGGCGCGGATCTCGATTTCCGCCGGTGAACCGGCTGGGATCAGCTCCATCCGGTCTACTGTTTCCGCGAGAGCAGGAGCATAGACCAGAGCACCCAGCGCGCGCAATACTTGCGGCAGCTTGTAGTCGGCAAAGACCGTCAACTGATCCAGATCAACGAACCTTCCCCAGGCCTGCCCGCCGAAAGCGCCGTAGAGATCGACGGCGCAGATTTGCGCCCGCTTGAGGAAGCGAACCTCATGTCCCTTGTATACCGCCACGTCGCGAAAAGAGGAGAACTCCGCAGCCAGACGGCAGGCAAGTTGCACGGCGCTGCCTTGGCAGGTCTCTACCAACTTGGCGAACTTCCCTTCATAGCGGTCGAGCAGCACCAGGCCCACCTCTCGCGCATTGGCTAGTCTCTCCCGGAACAGGGGAACTTCGCCTTCCCCTCTCAGGATCTGGGCCAACTCGCCAGACTGCAGGTTCGCGAGATAGGCGGCGTCGTAGACGGGGATACTCTCCTCGATCGCCCGCTTCAGCGCGGCAGCCAACGCCCAGTAGCCATCCAGTTTCTCTCCGTGATAGTCCAGCCGCCACCTTGGCTCTCCCCAGAAAGAGAAGTTCAACGCGTCGAGTAGGAGTACGTAGTTCACTGTGCGCTCCGTGCCATCGAAGAAATGGTACCGCGTGTTCCATGGAGGAAGCTCAAACTGGCCAGCGATCTGGCTGGCAACCGCCTTGATGCGTTCCTCGTTCATCTTGACTAGGTCACTACTGATCACCACAAAGCGTGTCGTCTCGAGGACCCCAAGGCCACGCTCTCCATCCTCTCCTCTCAAGATTCCCTCCTAAACGGATAGCGGAACCGTTCATTCTGACCGGTTCTGTTGCGCCTTCTTGATTTCTGGAATGATGAAATCATTGAACAACACTTGCATGATGGCCGTAAAGGGCACGGCCAGCAGTGCTCCTACTATACCATACAGTGCCGCGCCAAAGATCACCGCGAGGAGGACCACGATGGCCGGCATCCGCAGGCTGCGCCCAAGAACGGTGGGGGCGACGATGTGTCCTTCTGCCTCCTGGATTGCCAGATACAGGAGGATAACGGCAATGAGCTTCCACGTGGGTTGGAACAGCGCTACGAGTACGGCTGGCGCTGCGCCAATCCATGGCCCGAGAAAGGGGATCAACTCGGCAAGGCCGGCAAAGATGCCCAACAGAAAGGCATAGGGCATGCCGAGAGCCAGTAGTCCGATCGTCGATGCCCCGCCTACGAAACCACTTAGGATCAGAGTGCCAATGGCCCAGCCAGCAATCTTATCACCCATCAAGCCTAGCAGGCCACGCGCCTGCTCTTGCCGGGAGTCCGGTAGGATGTAGACGAAATAGTCGATAATCCTGTCCGCCGTAATCACGAGGAAGACCGCCAGGACGAAGATCAGGACCACCGAAGCAATCCCACCGGCCAGGGCGGCCAAGAACCCCAGAAACTGAAAGGCGTAGCTGATGACGTTGCCGATAATCTGCTGAAGGTTTCCGCCCAAAGCCGAGAGGGACGGGACGGTCTTTCCCTCTAGCAGATCACTTGCCAAGGTAGCGATCCAGGTTGTGTACTCCGGGTGAGCCTTGATGAAGCTCTCGACCTCCGCGATGACCTGGGGCACTACGATAGCACCGAAAATGGCAAAGAGCATGCCAATGCCTACATAGATCATGAGCATCCAAAATGCGCGTGGTAGCCGCCAGTTGGTGAACGGGATCGGAGAGCGGTGCAGGGCTTCCACGGCTGGCCTGAAGACTATCGCCAGGACAGTGGCGACAAAGACGATTATCAGCACTTCGAAGGTTCGCCCGATGAACCACTCCATGAACTGCACGAGGACCAGCAGACCCACGAGCGCGGCTGCGATCCGGTACCCGTCGCTACGGGTCAGACCCGGGCTCGCCGCACGATGCTCCTTCTCCCTTGCTCCTAGTGCTGGCGGGGGCCGCGTCGGCTCCAAGTGATCCCACGGTCCAGCGGTCGGCTTTGACGGATTATGCCGCATGCGCAGCCCTACAATCAGAAGCACGACAGATAGCACAAGAGTGAAGGCACGAGCGATCATGGGACCCCGGCCCTACAAGATTTCGACGAGCAACGGTGTTATCCGCGGTCTCTAATGCTGCAGGTTTCATGCCTCAGTGCTGGGCTGACTAGCGCGCTTCGGCAGCACAGGGGTTTTGCCCCGCGATCTTATGAAGAAACAGTACAGACAAAGGCAATCTTGGCGCGGTTGACGATAACGACTGGTGGAACGGAAATCGCGCTCTCGGCCAGATAGAGTGATTCGACGTCGGTCACGGCCAGGAAGTCATCTCCGGCGCCAACCAAGATGTCCTCCACTGTGGTCCCTACTGGGAGGTTCAACCTGCCGGCCACACGGTAAGGAGGCACGCTGAGGAGTACGCGGAGAGTGACCTTAGGCTGGTAGCTGAAGAAGCGGTGCTCTGTTCGGAGTTCCAAGCTCTCCTTCGACTCGAAAGGGATAGCCAGGAAGATCTCGCGTCGCGCCGCCACGGCGGATGTGACTCCCGGAAAGACAACCGGGTTGTTCCGAAGTGGTTTGATCGTGGGCTCCTGCAGAGTCAGGCAAGATTGGATCGACGTGTTCAATAGATCGATCAATCTGCTCTGATTGAAGGTCACCTTGCCGACCAGAATGAGATCGGCCATGCCGAGGACCACTTGCATTGTCGGCATATCCAGAGCTCCTGTTGTCGTTCCTCAGAACGAATTCTGACACGCAAGCCTAGCGCATGCAAGCAATCTTTGTCAACGCGCTGGCGGCGACCTTTTCCCCTATCGTCTGGGCTTTCTAACCTGTTGGTATTATTGACAGACCTCATGGGCCCACTATAATGGAATTATGAATCACTGCAAGGGGATGATCAGATGATAGATGCTCAGGATCCTCAAGAGGTGATCGCCCGGCTGCAGGCCGACCTCAGGGGTGAGCATGCGGCGATTGTACAGTACTTGGAGCATGTCTTCAAGATGGAAGAGGTGCCCGGCCTCGGCGAGATCGCTTGCGAGGTCGAAGAGATCGCCCGCGAGGAGATGCGGCACTTCAAATGGTTATCTGAGACCATTGTCGAACTCGGCGGTGTGCCCACTTTGGACCGCGACCCGATCTTCATCGATGGCGCGCCTCCGCCCGGGCTGATGAGACTCGACCTAGAGGCAGAAGACAGGGCGATAGCCCTCTACGAGAAGCACGTTGCCGAAATCAATGACCCAAGGATCACGACGCTAATTCGTCGGATCCTCTCTGACGAGTATGCCCATCGCGAACAGTTCATCGACTACATCGCAGAGACCGGCGGAGAGCCTTCGCTCCCCAGCGGCGTGCAAGAAATTGGTCCTGTTTCCGAAGTGCCAACCAGCAGTAGTGAGCTTCAACTCCAGGCCAGCGTTCCCCACGCGCTCCCGCCGGCAGTGCAGGACACTATCGCCATGCTCAACGAGGATATCGTCGGCCAGTACAGGACCGTGCTGACATACCTCCTTCAGGCATTTCTCACCCCGGATTGTCCGGTGAGTAAGGATCTCCTCGTGGATCGCTCCCAATGGGAGATGAAACACTGGGGCTGGCTGGCAGAAAAGGTGGCAGAGTTGGGAGGAGAACCCAGCACCAACAAGCCAGATGTCACAGTCTCCGGTGATACCGAGGCGATGCTAGCTGCAGACCTACAGAACGAGGAGCAAATGTTGGCCATCTATCGGCGGCACGAAGCCACTATTGCCGATCCGGAGGTCAAGAAGCTGCTCCAGCGAATCGCATTTAACAAGACCTATGAAGAAACCAAGTTGAAGGAGTTGCTGGAAGTTCTGAACCGCGAAGGAGTAGCGCAATCCACAGGGAAGGACACTACCCCTCCTTCGCAGCAATCTGAAGCCTCCCAGCCAGGCGCCGGATTCACCGTGGGAAGCCTCATCGCCAAATTCCAAGACGAAGGTTAGAGGCCGTTCTCCCGGAATGGTCCAGTGCGCCGGACGGGACGGCGAAGACAGTGGAGGAAATCATGGCAGACTATCTACTGCGTGATCAAGCGCCTCTCTTGACGCTTGAGCAATGGCAGGCGATCGATCGTACCGTCGTTGATGCGGCAAGGCACCATCTGGTGGGGCGACGCTTTATACCGTTGTTCGGGCCGGTTGGCGCCGGGACACAAGTGATTCCGGAAGAGGTCTTTCCCCAGATTGGCCCAGCCCGGGTGAATATGCTTGGCGAAGAGAGCGAGAGCGTCATCCAACCCACGCAACGCGGATACAAGAAGCTGCCGATGATCTACAAGGACTTTTGCTTGTACTGGCGAGATATCGAGACTGGCAGGCAGCTCAACCTGCCCCTCGATCTCGGTGCCGCTGCGTCGGCAGCAATTTACTGTGCCCAAGCTGAGGATAGCCTTATCTTCAACGGCAACCCAAACCTAGGTTTGGCCGGTCTTCTGAATGTGGAGAATCGCAACACCGTACCCATGAGCGATTGGGGAAACATGGGCGCAGCCTTTAGCGACGTTGTAGCAGCGGTCAGCAAGTTGACCGCCGCCGGTTTCCCGGAACCATACGCTCTGGTGACCAGTCCCTATCTCTACGGCAACATGTTCCGAGTCTTCGACAACACCGGACTCTTGGAGATCAATCAGGTGAAGGGGCTAGCAAGCGCAGGTGTTTTCCTGTCGACAGCTCTGCCTGAGGCGAGCGCTGTCCTGGTGGCCACAGGCGCGGAGAATATGGACTTGGTTATTGGTCAAGATCTCACGACCGCGTTTCTCGAGGTGTCCGGCATGAACTATCTGCTGCGAGTCTTCGAGACCCTTACCCTTCGAATCAAGAGGCCGCAGGCCATCTGCACCATTGGGGGCGGCACCCCTCAAGCAGATTCGCGCCGTGGAGGAAGGCAATCGAGCTAGCATAATGGCTACTAGGGAGAACTTGTGGTAGCAGACGTCAGGGATTGAACTGTTCGATCCTTCTTTGCAAGCTGCTGGTGACTGCCACTGGCCCCTCGTCCTTGGTCTGGTGAGGGGCTCTTCTTCTCTCTTCTCCTGGATCTACGTGCTCCCAGGAGACCTCATCGCACCATCACGCTCCCTCGGGTAAAGAGGCTCTTTTCACTTGCCGCTTGCCGCCTCCCGTCGCCAGGCGGTATAATCCACGTTTAGAGCGTTCTGAGCGTCTTCTGGCGAAGGCGCTGGTCGCTGAGCCAAAGCATAGACGAGGAGGCAGACATATTGGTAACGCCACTAGTTGAAGAACTCGAACCTCTGTTCAATCCCCACTCGGTCGCGGTTGTCGGCGCGACTAACAATTGGAACAAGTGGGGGTTTTCCACTCTAAGCAGCGTCCTCAATGGCTTCAAGGGGGAGATATATCCGGTAAATCAAAGAGAGGACCAAGTCATCGGGCTGAGGGCATACCGACGGGTCACGGATATCCCTGGGCCGGTTGATCTAGCTGTCTTTGTCATCCCGGCGCCGGCCGTGCCCGCGGTGATGGAGGATTGTGTTGCCAAGGGAGTAAAGGCCGGCGTAATTATCACTGCTGGGTTCATGGAAACCGGTGAGGAAGGGAGGAGGCTCCAGGATGAGGTGGTGCGCATCGCGCGAAAAGGGAACATTCGCTTCATCGGGCCCAACTGCATGGGCTACTGGAGCGCCTCCGCCAATCTAAGGGCGTTCATGGCTCCCTTGCTTGTGGAAGATGGCCCCCTGGCCCTTGTCTCTCAGGGCGGCAACGTAGGTGGCGCTGTGGTGATGTCCGGTTACGTGCGTGGCGTGGGGTTTCACCGCTACGTGAGCTGTGGCGCGGCCGCAGACATCCAGATCGAGGACTACATCGAGTATTTCGGCGAGGATCCGAAGGTAAAGGTCATTTTGGCCTATATCGAAGGGCTAAACGACGGCCGGCGCTTCCTGGAGAAAGTATTGCGGGTCACAAAGCGCAAGCCAGTGGTCGTGCTGAAGCCAGGGAAGACCAACGCCGCGGTGAAGGCCATCTCCTCTCACTCCGGCGCTCTCGCTGGCACCGACGTGGTGTTCGGGGGCGCTTTCAAGAAGGCTGGTGTCATTCGAGTGGACAGCCCCGAGGAGTTGCTTGATGTAGCCATTGGCTTCTTGACGCAGCCACTGCCGAAGGGTCGCAACGTCGCCATTCTCACCCCAGGCGGGAGCTATGGTGTACTCTGTGCGGATGCCTGTGCGTCGGACGGGCTCAACGTGATCAAGCTTCCCGAGGAGACCATCGAGGCGTTGGATAAGGTGTTCCCACCGCGTTGGAGCCGGGGCAACCCAGTGGATCCGGCGGGAGATCGAAACTTCCTAGCCTATCTGACGGCGCCAGGAAAGCTGCTGCGCCTGGAAGATGTGGATGCGCTGATTTTCATGGGTTTTGGGGGATTCTCGACCTTCGCCTCCACACTCTCGACCCAGAGCGCGGCGCTGCCACGCGACCTAGCGGCGTCCCCCTTCAGGGGGCTGGAGATGTTTTCCTCTGCACTAGCGGGCGCCCGGGCCTCTCGGAACCTTGAGCAGCTCAAAGACACCATTCGAGCCGGTATTGCTGCCTTTGCTTCCACCATGGGCGTTGACAACCCGTCGGAAATCGACGAGCTTTCGGAGATAATCACCGAGGCCGTGGCTTCGGGGAAGCTGGACACGTTTTCGGCCGGCAGACCGCATCCGGTTGAGGCCTCCCTGCAGCATGAGCCAGCTGACGGTGTTACGGCGTTCATGGGGGCAATCGTGCGGCAGTATATTGATACCTTCCACAAACCAGTGATCACGACCACCTTTGGTGATCAGTTTGTCCGGCTACAAGACTCATATTACGCCTATCCCTCGGGTGACCGTGCCGCCAGAGTGCTAGTCAAGCTCGCGGAGTATCGGGAGTACCTAGAAAGGGAGTCGGTACTGGAAAGCCGGTGAAAAGTCCATCAGGTTGCCGACCCGATATCTGGCGGTTATAATTCCAAGGGCGTCACTACTTGCTTCAAGAGTGAGTCGGCAGCAGCATGGCCAAGATCTTAATCGTCGACGACGAACCTAACCTGCGCCATACGGTCAGCTATAATCTTCGCCGGGCCGGGCACGATGTGCTGACCGCGGCCGATGGGGAAGCGGCGTTGGCCATCGCTCAGGAGCAGACCATCGATCTGGTCATTCTGGACATCATGCTGCCAGGCATTGATGGCTTCGAGGTTTGCCGGCGACTGCGGGAACGAGGCAGTGTGCCGGTTCTCATGCTCACCGCCCGAGATGCGGAGATTGACAGGGTGGTCGGGCTGGAGATTGGTGCCGATGATTACCTCGTCAAACCCTTCTCAATGCGTGAGCTCTTGGCAAGGGTCAAGGCGATGCTGCGCCGGGCCGAGATGGACCGGTCGGCAGCACAGCCCGAAGCCGAGGACTGGCTTGAGGCTGGTGAGTTGGCGATCTCGCTTTCCCAACGGCGGGTGACGGTTGCTGGCGCCGAAGTGATTCTCAAGCCGCGTGAGTTCGATCTCCTCGCCTTTCTCGCCCGCCGCCCCGGCCGCGTTTTCTCCCGCGACCAACTCCTGATGGAGGTCTGGGGATACGATTTCGCCGGTGGCACGCGCACGGTAGACGTCCACGTTCGCAGTCTGCGGGACAAGCTAGGGGACCGCGCCGACAGGCCGTCGTGGATCGAGACTGTCTGGGGGGTTGGCTATCGCTTCTGTGAAGCCAAGGATCGGATCCATGAAGTGCCTCACTCTGCCTCGTAGTCTCGCCGGTCGGATGACGATCGCCTTTGTGGGAGTGATCATCATCGCCATGCTTGTCCTCGCCGTGGTAGTACCTCGGCTGGCGAGGGCACATGAGCTCGGGATGTTGGAAGACCGCCTGGCCGACGAGGGGTGGTTGGTTGCCGACTATGTGGTGACCGAGCTCGACAACGGGCATGCTTCCGACCTCGACGTCCTTGCCAAGCGCCTTGGACAGACCTCCAACACTCGCATCACGATCATCCAGCCTGATGGTACTGTCGTTGGTGAGTCGCACCAGGACTTAAGTCAGGTTGGTAACCACGCGAGCCGCCAGGAGGTGCAGCAGGCGCTCGCCGGAGGACGAGGCGTCAACCGCCACTTCAGCCAAACGGTTGGCTACGAGATGCTCTACGTCGCCGTACCGATTCTCCGTAACGGAAGCATTATTGGAGTTGCCCGTACAGCCCTTCCCCTCAGCGAGATCGACCAGATGGTCGACAACCTGACGCGGACGATCTTGCTCGCTGCGGCGAGCAGCGGCCTGCTGGCGGTGATCGTCGCGGTCTTCGCCGCCCGGGCGATCACCAGGCCTCTTGCGCGCTTAACCCAATCTGCAGCGGCCCTCGCAGACGATCCGCTGAAGGCGGGACGCTTTCGCCGCCACGGCGGGCCAGCGGAAGTGACCCAGCTGAGCCAAACGATGGAGCGAATGGACGCTGCCATTAGAGACAGCCTGCGCCAAGTAGCCGCAGAGCGAGACCGGCTCGACGCGGTGCTGGCCAATTTGGCCGACGGCATCATCATGATCGACGCCTCCGGCCGTGTAGAACTCCTCAACGCCGCGGCAAGGCAGTTGCTGGGGAGGCGAAGGCATGGCCTCGTCGGACGAACCGTCGCGGAAGTCCTCCGCGACCATGAGCTTGTCGAGCTGGTCGAGCGAGCGCGCGGCGATGCAGACCCGCCAATGGTAACACAATTCCTCGAATTGCGGAATCCGCGCCGGTTTCTCCGGGCCGCCGCGCGACGCTTCGGCTCTGGCGAGGCTGTCCAGACATTGCTGGTTTTGCAGGACCTGACCGAGCTGCGGCGCTTGGAGACCATTCGGCGCGACTTCGTGGCCAACGTGTCCCATGAGTTGCGCACACCCATCGCCTCCATCAAATTGATGACCGAGACGCTCCAGGATGGTGTCGTCGACGATCCGGAAGCGGCCCGGGATTTCCTCTCCCGCATCGCGCAGGAGATCGATGGACTCCACTGCCTCGTGGAAGAATTGCTTGAACTCTCTCGCCTCGAGTCTGGTCGAGTCGATGTCGTTCTCGTGCCGAGCGATCCCCGGGACCTCGTCGAGGGGGTGGCCAGCCGCCTGGCGGCAATGGCCGAGCGTGCGGGCGTCTCCCTGATGGTCGAGGTGCCGCCAGGCCTGCCGCCCGTCATGGCCGACGCCGAGCGCATGGGTCAAGTACTGGTGAACTTACTGCACAACGCGATCAAGTTCACGCCACGCGGCGGCCGGATTGTTGTGCGCGCGGCCGCGGAAGATGGCCAGGTTCGGCTATCGATTGCCGACACCGGGGTGGGTATCGATCGCGATCTACTCCCCCGCATCTTCGAGCGGTTCTTCAAAGCCGACCACGCCAGAGCGAGCGGCGGTACGGGTCTGGGTCTGGCGATCGCCAAGCATACCGTTCAGCTTCATGGCGGCCGGATCTGGGCTGAAAGCGATGGCCCTGGCCATGGCACCACGATCCACGTCAGCCTCCCTCGCGCGACCTGAGCCTAGGGCCAACCTCTCTCCCATCTATGTTCATTCCCCTATCTCTCGCACCGTCCGCAATTTGCCAAGATTAGGCTGGGCAACTGTTGACAAGGGTAGAACACGGGTGCTATTCCAAGTCACATCGTCATCCTACCGCTCGGCAGATAGGCAGGGGCCAGCGGACGGCTTTACGAGGGGGCAGCGTGGATCGGAAGCAAGGCAGATCGCGTAGCAGGCGGGCTGCAAAAACACGGCCCCAACCCCAACCCAGGAAAAACCCTCACCCTGGCCCTCTCCCAGGGGGAGAGGGTAGCGCCTATGCCGCCTTCTCCTCAGGAGGGGCGAATACGAACTGAGCCCATGGGCTGCTACGCTGGGCCGACTGCCCTGAGATCCATGGCGGAGAAGAGGGTATGTTCACCGGCTCAGGCCGCCAGGAGGCGGCCTTCGGCAGAAGTCTTGGTCTGCTAGCCGTTTACAATACGTTTACATTTCCTTTTCAAAACGAACACAATCACATGGTAGACTGAGGTTGATTATCGAAGAGAGGTCTGCCATTGAGGATGAAAGCATTGCGCACGGGGCAGGGGATCGTTGTGTTGCTAGTATTGAGCGGTGTGTTTCTGCTGGCTGGTTGCGGTCCGTCGGTCACGACGTCTTCCGGAGAGCCTAGCAGACCAGACGAGGCGAAGACGCTTACTGGTGCTGGAGCGACTTTTCCGGCGGTGCTCTACACGAAGTGGTTCAGCGAATACGAGAAACAGACGAAGGTTCAGGTGAACTACCAGGCGATCGGTTCTGGGGGAGGGATCAAAAGCATCTCCGACCAGACCGTCGACTTTGGCGCTTCCGACGGCCCGATGACCGATGAGCAGCTCAAAGCAGCCAAAGGTGGTGAGATCCTCCATATCCCCATGGCTCTCGGTGCGGTGGTCGTTACCTACAACATCCCCGGCGTTACGGACGTGCTCAAGCTCACTCCCGAGACGCTTTCTGGCATCTACCTTGGGGAAGTGACCAAATGGAACGACCCGAAGCTGGTTGCCGACAACCCATCGCTAGCAAAGTTTGACAAGGATATCGTCGTCGTTCACCGTTCCGATGGTTCCGGTACTTCCTACATCTTCACCGACTACCTGAGCAGCGTCAGTGCGGCCTGGAAGCAAAAGGTTGGCCTTGGAACCTCGGTGAATTGGCCGGTAGGTCTTGGTGCCAAGGGCAACGAAGGGGTCTCCGGTGAGGTGAAGCAAAATCCCAACTCCATCGGCTACGTCGAGCTCATTTATGCCCTACAGAACAAGCTGGGGGTCAGTCTGATTAAGAACAAGGCGGGCAATTTTGTCGAGCCGAAGATCGAGACAGTGACGGCTGCCGCAGCCGCGGTAGCGGATACCATTGCGCCCGACCTGAGGGCGTCGCTTGTCAACGCCGCCGGGGCAAATGCCTATCCGATCTCTGGCTTGACCTGGCAGCTAGCTTACAGAGAGATGCCAGACAAGGCCAAGGCGGTGGCGCTGACCCGGCTGATGTGGTGGGAAATCCACGAAGGACAAAAGTATTGTGCCGACCTGGCTTATGCTCCCCTGCCGGAAGGGATTGTGAAGAAGGCAGAGGAGAAGATCCTTTCGATCACCACGGGCGGTCAGCAAGCCTTCCCTGGCAGCTAGGAAACGATGATGCAGATCTATAGGCTCTCCGGCCGGCGGCCGAGAAAGAGAATTGGCTCTCTGGGGGATCGCCAGTTTGAGGTGGCCACGACAGCTCTCGCCGTTGGAAGCATCGCGATCCTAGGCGCGATTATCGTCTTGCTCTTGGCCTATGCCTGGCCGGCCGTCACCCGATACGGCCTCAGCTTCTTGACGACGACCACATGGGACCCCGTCTTCGAGAGATTTGGCGCGGCCCACTTCACCTACGGCACGCTGGTCACTTCGACGGTGGCACTCTGCCTGGCGATGCCGGTGGCTGTTGGTGCCGCGCTGTTTGTCGCGGAATACGCGCCGGCATGGTTGCGTGAGCCCGTGTCATTCACGACCGAGCTACTGGCGGTGATCCCCAGCATCATTTATGGGCTTTGGGGCTTCATGGTGCTTGGCCCGCTGATGCGCGGAACGATCGAGCCATTACTGAAAGGCACGATCGGCCAGCTGCCCTTGGTCGGGCTCCTATTCAGCGGACCGGCCGTGGGCCGGGACATCTTTACGGGCGGCGTGATCCTGGCAATCATGATCCTGCCTACGATCATGGCGACCTCGCGAGAGGTCTTTCGGGCGGTGCCGGACACCCAGCGAGAAGGGATGCTAGCGCTGGGAGCCACCAAGTGGGAGATGGTGCGGCACGCCGTCCTCCCCTACGCTCGTGGCGGTCTCATCGGTGCCGCTGGCCTCGGCCTTGCCCGGGCGCTCGGTGAGACTATGGCGGTGACTATGGTGATTGGCAATAGCTCCAGCGCCATCACCGGGTCGCTTCTTACGCCGGGCTATACCATGGCCAGTGCTATTGCCAATCAATTCACCGAGGCCGATAAGCCAATCTATTTCAGCGCTATCGTAGAGGTGGCGCTGGTGCTGCTGCTCGTAGCGACATTGGTGAATCTTCTCTCCCGGCTCTTGGTCTGGCGGTATGTCGGTAGTGTGGGAGCCGACGTCAGAGGAGGATGATGAGGGAAAGGGATGACGAGTAACACCGCTCGCCGTTCCCTGGTGGCCGCTGGCCCGGGCGAACTGCGCCGCCGGGCCGTGGATCGCGTGATGACTGGGCTGGTGTGGGGCGCCGGCTCAACTGGGAGCGCCGTTCTGCTACTTATCTTAGGCCACATTGCTTGGCATGGTCTGCCTGCCCTCAACCTGGCTTTCTTCACCCAGCGTCCGCTGCCCTACGGCGAGCCCGGAGGTGGCGTGGCGCCGGCCATTCTGGGCACCCTCACCATGCTCGCCGTGGCCGCGGCGATTAGCATCCCGTTGGGTCTGGGCACGGCGATCTACCTTTCTGAGTTTAGTCATGGCTCGTTCGGCCGCATCGTCCGGTTTACTACCGATCTCCTCGGCGGGCTGCCGTCGATCGTGATCGGCGTGTTCATCTGGGCGCTGCTCGTCCGCCACGTCGTCGGCCGGTACTCGGGTCTAGCCGGCGCGGTGGCTCTGGCAATCATCATGCTGCCAATCATCACCCGCACCGTCGAGGAGATTCTCAAGCTGGTACCGGACAGCCTACGTGAGGCCTCGCTGGCACTGGGAGTGCCGCGCTGGCGCACGATCCTCGGCGTTGTTTTGCCCACAGCGCGGGCGGGTGTGATCACCGGCGTGGTGCTCTCGCTCGCCCGCGCGGGCGGCGAGACGGCACCGTTGCTGCTTACAGCGCTTGGCAACCAGTTTTTCAACCTCAACCTCTTTGGGCCGACGGCATCACTGCCGGTCCAGATCTACAACTATGCTGTAGCACCGTACGATGACTGGCATACTAAGGCGTGGGGCAGCGCTCTTGTTCTCGTTTTGGTGATCGGTTGCCTCAGTCTCATTACCCGCCTAGCCACCCGTCGGAACCGCTCTTGAAAAATGCTGTTGGAGTATTCCATGCAAGATGCCGTAAGTCTCGAACTGCCGCGAATCAGCCAACCACCGGCGCCAACGCTGCAGACCAAGCACCTCTCTGCCTGGTATGGCTCGCGCCTGGCGATCCGCGATATCAACCTCAGTATCCTGCCGAATAAGGTGACGGCGATTATCGGCCCCTCTGGCTGTGGCAAGTCCACCGCTCTTCGTTGCCTAAATCGGATGCACGAGGTGATCCGGGGTGCCCGGGTCGAGGGGCGGGTGCTATTTGACGAAGAAGACATCTACGCGCCGGAAATCGATCCTGTTCGGGTCCGCCGCCGCATCGGCATGGTCTTCCAGAAACCCAATCCGTTCCCGATGATGTCGATCTACGACAATGTGATCGCCGGCTTGAAACTCACGCGCGAAGCTAAGGGTGTTGACCTTGACGCCATCGTCGAGCGAAGTCTCCAAGCGGCGGCTCTCTGGGACGAGGTGAAGGACAAACTGCACCAATCCGGCGCCTCTCTTTCCGGCGGACAACAGCAACGGCTCTGCATTGCCAGAGCCCTGGCCATCGAGCCAGAGGTGCTGCTCATGGACGAACCTTGTTCGGCTCTTGATCCCATCGCCACGTTCAAGATCGAGGAGCTGATCCAGACCCTCAAATCGCAGTATACTATCGTCATCGTGACCCACAACATGCAGCAGGCGTCCCGGGTTTCCAGCTTCACCGCCTTCTTCTTAGCCAGCGACCGGCAGGGCGGTGAGTTGATCGAGTACGGCCCGACCGAACAAATCTTCACCAATCCCCGAGATCGGCGGACAGAGGACTACATCACCGGGCGTTTCGGCTAGAGAAGGAGTCAAGCATGCCGCGTGGCATCTACCAGCAGGAGCTAGAAGATCTACATGACCAGGTGCTTATTCTAGGTAGCATGGTAGACAAAGCAATCGATCAGGCGATCCAGAGTCTCGTTTCTCAAGATGCAGACTCAGCCCGCCGGGTAATCGAAGAGGACCGGGGCATCAACGGCAAGCGGTTTCAAATCGAAGAGCAAGCAATCCGGCTGCTTGCGACCCAGCAACCAATGGCCTCCGATCTGCGGGCGATTGTCGCCAGCCTCAACATTATCGTCGACCTAGAACGAATTGGCGACTACGCCGCCGGGATCGGCAAGATCGCCCTGATGCATGAAGGAAAACCGCTACTGAAGCCGCTGATTGACATCCCCAGAATGGCCAAAAAGGGTCGCGACATGCTGACCCGAGCGCTGGACGCCTTTGTCGCCCGCGATGCGGAGGCCGCCATGGCGATTGCCAAAGAAGACGACGACGTCGATGCTCTCTACGACCAAACCTATCGCGAGTTGCTCACCTACATGCTCGCCGACCCTCACACCATCGACCGCGCCACGTGGCTGATCTGGGTTGCCCACAAACTGGAGCGGATCGCCGACCGCGTTACCAACATTTGTGAACGCGTGATCTACGAGGCGACCGGGGAGTTGCTAGAGATCAACGTCTCGAAGTACTGAAGGACGGTGCGGAGGCCTTCCCAGTGTTTGCGCCGGACCAGGGGCAACTACGACCTTGTTTCTGCCGCGCCAGGCGAGGCACTGGCGCGGCCGGCATTATGCGCCGACGACCGGTCGAGTGGGGAAGCAGAGCGGCCGTCAGCGCTGTGGGAATGGTCGCCTCTTTCCCCCTTTTCCAGCTTGGCGAGCCCACGTCGGAGAGCCAAGATCGCGGCTTGCGTGCGGTCGTTGGCTTGCAACTTGCCAATGATCGTGCTCACGTAGTTCTTGACCGTTCCCTCGGCAAGACAAAGCACATCAGCGATCTCGCGGTTGCTTCGCCCTTGTGCCAGTTCTTGCAGGATAGTCAGTTCTCGTTCGGTCAAGGGCTCGAAGCAAGTTTCCGGCGCTTGGCTAGGGGCCGGACCTTGCAGAGCACGGTCTGGCATGGCGGTGGCCAATCGGTTGAACTCCTGCAACACGCGGCCTGCCACCGCGGGATCGAGATACACTGTTCCTTCTACAGCGCCGCGCACTGCCCGCACGATCGTTTCACTATCGCTATCTTTCAGGATGTAGCCGCTGGCCCCCGCTCGTATGGCATCGAAGACCCATTCATCTGAGCCATAGGTGGTCAGCGCTATCACCTTGATTTGGGAAAACTGCTCGGTGATCCGCTTGGTTGCCCTGATTCCGTTTAGCACGGGCATCTTCAAATCCATCAGGACGACGTCCGGGGCCAGGCTACTCACATAATCGAGCGCTTCCTGGCCGTTCGCGGCAAACCCCACCACCTCAAGATCCGGCTGGTGTCTGAGGATCACCCCCAGCCCCTGGCGCACGATGTCTTGGTCGTCTACTATAAGCACCCGGATCACGCGTCCACCCCCAATCTAGCCGACGCTTACGTTCAACACTAGGCGCGTACCCCGGCCTGGGGCGCTTTCTATTCGCACAGAACTGCCCAGCAGAGAAGCGCGCTCGACCATGCCGACTATGCCGTAGGAGTCGGCAGGTACAAGGCTCGGATTGAACCCCACGCCATCATCACGAATCTCAAGACACAGGTGGCTGGCCCCAGGCTGGGACACCCCGGCAGGCGAATTCATTCGCAGGTCGACCCACACGTGCCCGGCCGCCGAATGCCTCTCCACATTGGTGAGCGCCTCTTCGGCCACCCGATAAATCATCTGCTCGGTGAGTGGATCGAGTGCCATCACCGGCGCGATGTCGCAGATGAATTCGGTGCCCGTGCGCTCGGCCTGCCTGCGGCAGAGCTGGCGCAGCGCCTCGGCCAGTCCTAGTTCTTCCAGTGGCGCCGCTCTCAGCGCCTGGATCGCTCTCCTTGCCTCTGTGACGCCGCTGCGCACCGTGGCCTCGGCTTCTTTCAGTTGCTGTCGGACAGCCTGGGGGTCGTATTCCAGCAAGGTTTCAAGCGCTTGCAGTTGGACGCTGAGGCCCGTGAGGGAATGAGCCAGCGTATCGTGCAGGTCGCGTGCCAACCGGTTTCGCTCGCGGCTTTCGGCTAGCTGTTCGACGGTAGCAGCCCGTTGCGCCAGTTGGCGATTGGCTTGCTCTAGCGCAGCGTGTTCAGTGCGCAGAGCACTAACCAGGTGCGTGACAATGTAAGCCAGCATGGTCAGCATAGCGATGCGGGTGAGCGACATCAGGATGTAGCCATGTAGAGCTTGCCCGCTTCGCCAGAGGAAAGGCAACAGGAACGCGTGCTCCAATACCAGCACGTACAGGATCACCCGCATGCCGCTGTATCCATATTGCCAGGTCGCCAATAGTACTGGCACCATCAGCCAGATCATGGAATTGGCCACGTCGCCGATCCCAAAGTCAACGATCGCCGCTCTCACACCATGGCTATGAACTAGACTGGCGACCATCGCCGGCTCCCATACGGCTGCCACGAGGAGCCACCCCAGCACCACGGGCAAGAACCAGCGCTGCAGCCGCCGAAAGAGATACTGCGAATTCACGAAGACCAAGAACAGGATTCGCTCCGCTGGAAAGACTACCATCGACCACGTTGGCACCGATTGGTCTGGAGGGGTAACGACGAGTAAAATCGCAGCAAGGAAGGTAAGGCCAGCCCGCAGTGCAGCCGTCTGACGCAGAATGCGGAGCAGGACAGGTGAAAAAAGAGCCCCGCGGTGTGCTGCTGTCGGACTAGTAAGAGTGCCAGCCGTGGGCATACGGTCGATCCTTGTAGAAGCTGTGCTCGCCATATTATGCTCCAAGCGACGAGCCTTCGCAAGAGCGCCGGCCCTCCGTTCCATCTCACCATGGCCGTGGCTTCCTCGCCGAGAAGCGCATGGGGAACCGGTAGTGCTCCATTGCCTCCGTGTTCCCCATCTCGCGGGTCAAATCACCGCGCTGTGGTTCGATGACCGCGGTCTAACATTGAGGTAGGCCCGCCTTATCCTTGAGGCTGGGCCGCTGGAAGCCTCACGCCATCACCGGATACGTGGATGGCTGCCGTAGCGGGCGCACCACTGCTGTTTTCAACTTTCAAGTAGTAGGTGTTGGCCTCAATGAAGCTGCCAACCCAGGACAGGTCACCGGGGCCATAGGCACTGACCGTGCCTCGACCTACCGGATCTACTGCCTGGCCAGCCTCATACTGATTGATCTCTTCTGGTGTCCAGACACTGAAGGTCGCGTTGCCGCTGATTTCGTTGATCCAAGCCTGGATCTCCGAGGCATCTCCCACGTATTGGAAGGCATACCAGATGGTCTGATTCGGCGCCACCGTGACTGGATCGCCGGTTGGCACTAGGGCATGCTCCGGCGAGTCGCCCATTTGGGCGACCGGCTGGACTGGCGGAGTAGCCTGTGGCACATTGCTTTCTCCGCTGTTGTTGCCTTGACCTATCACCGGTGTGCGCACCCCATCGCCGCCTAGGTTGAGAATGAAGCTGGCTGGCGCTGCGCTGTCGTTCTCGACCATCAGATAGTAGTTGCCCGCTTCGATGAAGCTGCCAACCCAAGAGGGATCGCCCGACCCGTCAAGGTTAGTTGTGCCACGGCCCACAGGGTCAACTTGTTGACCCGCTTCCCTCGCCTGAACCTCCTCTGGTGTCCAAACGCTGAAGTCGGTGTTGCTTCCTTTCAGCACGCTGATCGAGGCCTGAACCGGGGAATCGTCGCCCACGTAGCCGAAAGCGTACCACACGCTTTGACCTGGTTCAAGAGTGGCGACCGACCCATCGAGCATCAGGGGGTGTTCGGGGTCTGCCCCTGCGTTGCTCGCCGCGAAGGTGCTCCCTCCCGCCAGGAGGGAGCCCAAGAGCATAGCGGTGCTTACTGCTAGACTACTCGCAAGTCTTTTCTTCATTCGGGACTCCTTTCTTAGTGCTAAGCGATTGTTCTGATTCTAGAGCATGCCTGAGAGGTCCACTAGTGCCGCCAGTAATTAGCGGCTATTACCCTAGGCATTCTTCAAGCACGGGTGGCCCGGCCGTCCAGGCGATCACGTTAAGTAAGCTCCCGGCTCCGATAGCGTCGCAGCCCTTGAACCGGTGCGGACCAACCTGGTAGACTACGCCGCGCTGCCACGATAGAGCATGTGGGGTAGAAGGCGAGCGGCCAAACGTATTCCCTCGGGCTTTCGGTCGAAAGGAACGGCGCTGATTGGAGACTGAGTCGACAGTGCTTGGACTGGCTCACTGGTGGGATCTGGTCATTGTCCTTGCAGTCGCGCTGGTCGGGGGAGCGATCAACGCCGTCGCTGGCGGCGGAACGATCCTTACCTTTCCCACGCTTCTCGCCTTGGGTGTCCCTCCGGTCAACGCCAACACCACCAACGCCGTCGGCCTCTTGCCGGGGAGCGCCGGAGGTGCTTGGGGCTTCCGGCACGAGATGGCACAGGCGAGCCGCTGGTGGTTCTGGCTGTTAATTCCGTCCCTGATTGGCGGCGTCTTTGGTGCGTACCTCCTGGTGAACCTCCCGTCCAAGATCTTCGCCTCCATCGCCCCTTACTTGGTGCTCCTGGCCACGGTATTGATCGCTCTCCAGCCCCTGGTCGAGAGATTCCTTCGCCTCGGCTCAAGCAGCGGGCATTCCCTCTTTCAACGTGGCGCGGCTGTCCTCGTGCTGTTCGTTATTGCCGCTTACGGCGGGTACTTTGGTGCTAGCATCGGCATACTTATGCTCACCGCGCTAGGCCTTGTTGGGATGACGGACGTTGCCCAGGCGAACGGGATGAAAAACCTGCTGAGCATTGCCATCAAGGGGGCGGCAATCATCTACTTCGCCTTTACCGGCGACGTTCTTTGGGGCATCGCCATCGTCATGGCGGTGGGTGCCGTGATTGGTGGCTACGCGGCGGGGGCGATCGGGCATCGCATTGGCGAGCCGGTACTACGGTGGGTGGTTGTGGCCATCGGAATTGGCGTGGCCATCGTCATGATCATCGAGATTAGCTAGCCCGATGTCCTCCGCGCTCCAAAGGATCGGAGCAAAGAGGTCTCCCAACTGCTGCAACCGGTGTGGCACCACCCTGAGGGTCAGATCATCCGGTCGAAAACGAGCATCCTCGACTTCGCCCCAATGGACTGGCGTAGACACGGGCGCGCCTGGCTGTGCACGTACGGAGTAGGGGACTACTGTATTGCGACCGACACTGTTCTGCGCATAGTCGACGGCGACCCTTCGTCCTTGGTGAGTCGGCCCATGGGGCACGGCGATCAGGTCGGGGTAGGCCGACGCCAATTGCTCGGCTATCAACTTCACCCAAGTGCGCACTACGTCGAAGGTGTAGCCCGGGACCAACGGCAGGTAGACCTGCAAGCCCCGTCTACCACTGGTCTTCGGATAGCCATGGAGTCCTCTTCGTTCCAACGCTTCGCGCAGCCGTAGCGCGGCTCGCAGCACATCGGCGAAGGATGCTTCCCCACCAGGGTCGAGGTCGAAAACCGCCAGATCTGGCTGACTTAGATCCGGCACGCGCGAATTCCACATGTGGAACTCAATGCTACCCCGGTTGGCCAGCCAAATGAGCCCCGCAGCGTCGTCGATGAGCAACAGGTCCGTGATACCCTCAGTCGTCTCCGGCTGATAGACTGCACTGCGCAGCCACCGCGGGGCGCCCTGGGGCCGGTCTCGACGGTAGTAGGAGAAACCGTGAATGCCGCCGGGAAAGACGTGCATGGTCACCGGCCGGTCTTTCAAATACGGCAACATGACCGGGGCTACCAAGCGGTAGTAGCCTAGCAAGTCGCCCTTAGTGATCCCATCTTCCGGCCAGTAGAGCTTGGCCAAGTGGGAAACCCTGACCCTGTGATTCCCAATTTGCCAGGTTTCGGGTGGCGATTTCACAGGCAACTCCACACTCCCGACGCGCTACGGTTCGTAGGCTGCGTGCATACCGTCGAGAACCTGTTGTTGCTCCTGATCCGACAAGTAGCGATCGAACAGGGGCAGGTAGACCCTCTCCTCCTTTTCGAGATGCACGCGAAGTACGGCCTCCAGTTGCATGGCATAACGCCGCAAGCAGGCTTCCAGGACAGGTCGCTGGTCTTCCGCAGCCGACTGCAGAGCTGCGACCGTCTCAGCGATTTGGTGAATGTAGCGCTCGATGAACTCATGGTCCACCCTCATCGTCGCCGTTGCCTGGCCATAGTCCTTCACCAGCGCATCCATTACTGGATAGAGGTTTTTCTCTTCGCCCCTGGCATGAGGCAGTAAGTCGTCGTTCAGGAAGACGACGAGTCTCTGCATGTTGCCCTCCGGCCTACCTTCGGTCAGGGCGGCTACCTGTTCCGCCAGAGTGCTGATTAGGCTGCGATGGTGCTCGCGGATAGCATCGCTCACTTCTCCCATGTCACTTCCCTCCATTTGGACTTTGCAAGAAGTATTGCCAGCATGGCTCGACGGGCAGGCCGAATCAATCCCCAGTCGTGAAACCGAGTTCCTGACTCATCAACTGCACAAAGCATGCCCAAAAGGCTACCGAAGCCGTCTTGCACTCAGTGGCAATGGATCCGGGCTCGGAACTTGCTCACGGCCTCGACCGGTAGCATTGGGTCTCGTCCCTCATTCGTTCGAGGGGTGTCCATCGCCTCATGTGATCCACCCATGTTGACACTTCGTAATTGACATTGGTCAGTGCCTCCCGGAGCGAACCGCCTGTGCCCTTTCCCCCTGAGCGGTCCGCATACCTTACCCACGAATTGGC
>Ga0315298_1000900_pt1 | contig 56738 bp, 49 predicted proteins | sample WHS_1_MG_FD_203077 | JGI IMG/M metagenome (GOLD analysis project Ga0315298, IMG submission 203077) | Extremophilic microbial mat communities from Washburn Hot Springs, YNP, Wyoming, USA - WHS_1_MG | ecosystem: Environmental > Aquatic > Thermal springs > Hot (42-90C) | place: USA: Wyoming... | reverse complement strand
ACGAAAGAAGACCTTGACGGTATTGACCTTACCTGGGGGAATCTGCCTGCGATTTGTAAGATAGTGAAGAAAATTGCCTATCGAGAGGGAATCGGTGATGTCCTGGCGGAGGGATTAAAACTGGCCCCACCCAAGATAGGACGGGGAACGGAGAAATACGCCATGACGGGGAAGGGGGTTGCCATTACCTCCTATGAACCAAGGGGTTCGATGCAGGATGCCGTGGACTTGGTAGTCGTGCCTGTGGGTGAACTTCATGGGGCCCGTGGTTCCGAGCGGTGGATGGCCTGTGACGGTCTAACCATTTGCGCCTTTCTCATCAGACAACTAAACGAGGTATTCGGTTGGGACAACTTTGCCGTGGAATTTCTCCGGGCCGCCACCGGGTGGGATATAACGCACGAGGAATGGAAGGATATGGTGCGGAGGCTCCGTTTTATGGAACGGTGTAACTGTATTCGGGAAGGACTTGTACCCGAACGGGACGACATCCTGCCCGATCGATTCTTTGAGGAAACCATTTACAACAAGTACGGTCAACCGAAGGTTTTAAAACGGGAGGAGTTTCTCGAGTTCCGAAAAAAAACCTACCTCTCCTACGAGCTTACCCCGCAAGGGATTCCGCCAAAAGAATCACTGGAACGCTTGGGTATGGCCTTCGTGATTCCCGAGTTGGAGAAGAGAATAGGTAAATGGTGATTTCCTTGGTTTAAGAGAGGGAAGATGGAAAAATTAAAGGAAAATCTTTACGTACTGGCGCCCCAGGTGTATGCCACCGTTTTCCCCGAGTATGAAGATTTGGGGAACGGAGGAATTATTGTAACCGAAAAAGGGGTAGTTTTGATCGATACCGATGTCCGGAGTGTGGATCGAGTAGAGGCCCTGATTCGTGACCTTACGGATGAACCGGTCAAGTATCTCATCAACACCCATCATGCCTTTGACCACAGCTCGGCCAACTGTCTCTGGGCGGCAAAAGGAGTAACCATTGTCGCTTCAACCCCTTGTCGGGAGGCGATGATAGCTCACGGTGAATTAAACTTTAACCGCTGGTCTAACCGGGTGCCGGAAGTAAGGGGGATACTGGCGAAACGTAAGATTACTGTAGAACCTCCCCATATTACCTTTACGGAGAGGATGGAATTTCATTTGGGGGAGATGGACCTCGAGCTTGCCTATCATGGCCACGCCCATTCACCGGGGGATATTTACATCTATCTTCCCCGTCAGAAGGTCCTTTTTGCGGGAGACCTTCTCTGGGTGGGCTTCTTCCCCAATGTGCGGGAGGCCGATGTTCCTAATCAGATCAAAGTAGTTGACGAACTTTTAAAACTGCCCGTGGATTATTATGTACCCGGTCACGGGGACATAACTTCCGATAGAGCATCCATAGTGAGAATGAGGGATTTTTTGGTTTCCCTCTACGATACCGTGGCCCGAGGGGTAGAGACGGGAAAGACCATAGAAGAAATCAATCTTGATGCCGAAGGATTGGCCGAAGGTTATCCCGATTGGCAGGGGAAGAATTTCTTGAACACGGCGATAGAGGTACTGTACCGTACCTTGAAGGAAAAGAAACAATAGGAGGAAAGAGATGCACAGTGACCTGAGAGGTTGGTTACAAAGGGCGGAAGAACTGGGCAAGGTAAAGCGCATTAAAGGTGCCCATTGGGACCGGGAGATGGCGGCCCTGGCTGAACTCTTCTGCTATCGAAAAAAGTTAGAGACACCCGCTTTGTTATTTGAAGATATTCCAGGTATAAACAAGGAATTTCGCGTACTTTTCCATGAGCTCATCACCCCCTGGGCGGTGGCATTGGCGATGGATTTCTCTCCCCGGTACGAGACGCTTGTGGATCTGGTAAAGATTGTTCACAAAAAAGTGGAAAATTTAAAACCCATTCCTCCCCGGGTAGTTTCCTCGGGACCAATCTTGGAAAACGTGAAGCAGGGTGATGAGGTGAATCTCTTGGAACTGCCCGTTCCCCGCTTTTCCGAGTTTGACGGAGGCAGGTACATCGGCACCTCCGATGTGGTCATTATGAAGGACCCCGATTCAGGCTGGATAAATCTTGGTACGTACCGGATGCAGCTCTATGATGAAAAGTCCTGTGCCCTTTTTATTTCTCCGGGTAAACACGGGAACCTCATCCGCCAGAAGTATTTTGAGCGGGGACTTCCCTGCCCGGTGGCAGTCTGTCTCGGTCAGGACCCTTCACTCATGCTTTTTGCCTCTAACGAAGTTCCCTACGGAATTGGTGAGTACGATTTGGTTGGGGGTATAAAGGGGGCACCGGTGGATGTTGTTTTAGGTCCCGTGACGGGTCTCCCCATTCCGGCTGCGGCAGAAATAGTAATTGAGGGTTACTGCTATCCTGGGGATACGCGACCCGAGGGTCCCTTTCCCGAATGGACGGGTTATTACGGTAGTTCCAGTCGTGCCGAGCCCGTTATGCAGGTGAAGGCCCTTCTCCACCGTAATGAACCTATTCTCACGGCACGCCACGAAATTAGAAATAAGGTCTTCGATTTCCGTTCTTTAATGCGTTCTGCCCTCCTTTGGAAGGAGCTGGAAACGGCAGGCATTCCTGAGGTAAAGGGTGTCTGGCGTTATGAGCAGGCAGGATCACGCTTTTTCAACGTTATTTCCATCAAACAGAGCTATTACGGTCACGCCCGCCAGACACTCCATGTGGCGGCCCAGACTACGGCCGGTGCCTATGCCGGCCGATGGGTCGTCGTTGTAGATGATGATATCGATCCCTCCAATATCGATGAAGTACTTTGGGCTATGGCTACCCGTTGCCAGCCGGCAACAGATATTGAATTCATCCACCGTTCCCGCAGTACCCCCTTGGACCCGTTGTGTTTCGATAAGGAAAAAAATTACTATACTACCCTTGCCCTGGTGGACGCCTGTATCCCTTACGAAGAGAAGAAAAATTTTCCCCGCGCCACGGGAGCAACGCCGGAGTATGCCCGGGAAGTGGCCAAGAAATGGGAAAGTCTCTTTAGTGAGGACTGTAAATAAAAAGAAGGAGGACGGAACACAATGAAAAGGAAAACAGGAGAAGGAATTTTACTGATTCTGCTTCTGGTACTGCTTGCCTTTCCCCCTACTTTGGGATCGGCGAAGGACAGAGATTTCCCTAAGAAACCCATCAGGTTTATCGTACCCTACGCTGCTGGTTCGGGGAACGATATACAGACCCGCGGGCTTACACCCTATTTGGAGAAGTATATTGGAGGGAGGATTGTAATTGAAAACAGACCGGGAGCGGACGGCAGGCTCGGTATGAACGAAGCCTGGAAGTCACCCCCTGACGGTTATACCATTATCAATGCCGGAATGCCTACGCCCCTTATCAATGAGAAGCTTTTTCCCGTAAATTATAGGACCAAGGAATTTACCCATCTTTATGCCTGGTCTCAGGATAACATCTGTCTCGTGGTAAATGCCGAGGTTTTTAAGAGTACCCAGGAATTTTTGAGGGAGGGAAGACAAAGGACCCTTGCGGGGGGTATCAGCGGGATTGGTAGTGTAAGTCAGATTGCCGGTCTTTCTCTGGCTGATGCTGCCGATTTTAAGCAGGTAAATTGGGTGCCCTTCAAGGGAGGGGCGGAAACCATGACGAACTTAGCGGGGAAACATATCGATTTCGGTATCACCACCACCTCCAGCGCCCAGGCCCTGGTTGATGCCGGTAAATTGCGGATTTTGCTGGTATTTTCCCACAAGAGGGATCCCATGTTCCCCCAGGCGCCACTACCCAAAGAGGTGGGTCTCGATATTTCGGCTTTACCTATCGTGAGGGGAGCGATGGCCCCACCGAAGTTACCTTTCCCCTTGGCGAAGCTGTGGCGCGAGGCCTTTGCCAAGGCGGTAAAAGAACCGGAGTTCTTAAACTGGGCGAAGAGGGCAAGGGTTGAGATAACCCCTATGGACCACGAAGAATTTCTGAAATATACCCTCGGGGTCGAAAAGGAGGTAATGAAATACTTAAGCAAGATCGAGATCAAGAAATAGGCTCATCACGGAGGGTGGGACAGGGAAAGTGAGAGGCATCGTTATCCGCTGGCTCATTCTATCCGGATCAATACTTGTAGCTGCCTATCTCATCGACGGCATTGAGGTAGGTGGTTTTTTATCCGCTTTGGGGGCGGCAGCCATGTTAGGGGTTTTGAATGCCCTTTTCCGACCCATCCTCCTTCTGGTTACCCTTCCCATCAATATCTTAACCTTCGGTCTTTTTACCTTCTTTATCAATGCCCTTTTGTTGAAAATGGTTGCCGGAGTCATACCGGGCTTTGAGGTGCGGGGTTTTCTTGCAGCCCTTTTTGGTTCCTTGGTGATTAGTGTGGTAAGTGGCGCCTGTAATTTCCTTATCAATGACGGTGGGAAGATAGAGGTTATTGAACTGAGGCCCAGAGGGAAAAACCGGTGGGAGTAAAGGAAGGGAAAAACACCCTCACCCCAGCGATGCAGCAATATACGAAGATTAAGGAGCAGTATGCCGACTGCCTTCTCCTCTTCCGGATGGGTGATTTTTACGAGCTCTTCTTCGAGGATGCTGTTTTAGCTGCCCCGATTCTCGATATCGCCTTAACCACGCGGGACAAGGGAAAGGAGGATAGCGTTCCTCTCTGCGGTTTCCCTTACCATGCGGCTGCTTCCTATATCAACAAATTGGTGGAAAAGGGTTTCAAGGTTGCCCTCTGCGAACAGGTAGAGGACCCCCGCTTTGCCAAGGGTGTGGTAAAAAGGGAGGTCGTGCGGGTTATTACGGCGGGCCTGCAGATAGACCCCGAAAGTCTCGCTCCCGGCGAGAACAACTTCTTGGCGGCGTTGAACATAATTGACGGAATCATTGGCCTTGCCTTCTTAGATTTGTCTACGGGCGAATTTTACATTTCTGCATTAAAGAACTGGGATGCCCTTCTCTGTCAGTTTTCTTCCCTCCAATTTAGGGAGTTGTTGCTTCCCGATAGTTCCTGGGCAAGGAGAATCACCCTTTCTTTTGGGGGGCGTTTCAGTTTTGTCGAGCGGGAATTTTTCGATTATCAGGAAGCCTATTCCTTAATGAAAGAGAAGTTTCCCGATGAGGAGATCAGGCAGTATTTTGACCATAATGGGGCAACCCTGACGGCAGCCGGAGCGCTCCTACGTTATGTCGTAAAGACCCAAAGAATCCTTCCTTCCCATCTCCATCGACCTACCTGGTATACACCTGAAGATTACCTCTTTCTCGATGAAGGGGCAAAGCAAAATCTCGAGCTTTTTGCTTCTCTTGCCGGAGGGAAAGAGGGTTCTCTATTTGCCCTTTTGAATGTTACAAAGACGGCGATGGGGCAAAGGAGGCTTAGGTGGTGGCTAAACTATCCCTTGAAGAATGTAGAGAAAATTCGTGAGCGGCTAAATGCAGTAAAGGAATTAAAGGAACAACCCCTTTTACGGGAAGAATTGCGACGACTTCTGGCAGAGATTTATGATTTAGAACGGATCGCCGGGCGCATTTCATTGGAGGCGGCCAACGGGAGGGATTTGGTGGCCTTGAAAAATTCCCTTTTCCAGCTGCCCGCCGTAAAGGCGCTCATGGAAAGATTTTCTTCCCCTCTCTTGTGTGCCTTGGCTTCGGCCATAGACCCGCTTGAGAACATAGCTTCGCTCCTGGAGCGGGCACTAATAGAGAACCCACCGCTTACCCTAAAGGAAGGGGGTCTCATTAAGGAGGGATACGATGCCTCATTGGATGAACTCCTTTCTCTCATTAGGGATGGTAAGGGATGGATAGCTGCCTTAGAAGAAAAGGAACGGAAAAGGACGGGTATTTCCTCGTTGAAGATCGGATTCAATAATGTCTTTGGCTATTATATCGAAGTGACAAAGGCCAATGTCCACCTCGTACCACTGGACTATATAAGGAAACAGACCTTGGTAAACGGTGAGCGATATATCAACGAGGAGCTCAAGGGTTACGAGGAAAAGGTCTTACAGGCCGAAGTCTTGAGGAAGGAAAGGGAGTATGACCTTTTTATTGACCTCCGAAAGAGGGTATCGCCTTTTCTTTCTGTGATTCAGAGAAATGCCGACTGCCTTGCCCAGATCGATGTTTTGTCCGCCCTGGCTGCTGTGGCGGAGAGTAACAGGTATTCCTGTCCCCAGGTGGAAGAGGGAAACGAAATTGTGATTACCGACGGTCGCCACCCGGTGGTGGAGAAGACGGAGATAGAGGGAGGTTTTGTGCCCAACGATACCTATCTCAATGCGTCCGACCACAGACTTCTTATCATTACGGGACCGAATATGGCGGGGAAATCGACCTATCTGAGGCAGATTGCCCTTATTGTCCTTATGGCACAGATGGGCAGTTTTGTACCGGCTAAGGAGGCCCGACTGGGTGTGGTTGATAAGATTTTTACCCGCATCGGTGCGGCCGATTATCTATCCAAGGGGCAGAGTACCTTTATGGTGGAGATGAGGGAGGTTTCCGACATTTTAAGACACGCTACCCCGAAAAGCCTGATCATTCTCGATGAGGTAGGTCGTGGTACCAGTACCTATGATGGATTGAGTATCGCCTGGGCCGTAGCCGAGTATCTCCATGATGCTCCCCATCTAAAGGGAGCCCACACTCTTTTTGCGACTCACTATCACGAACTCACCGACCTTGCTAAACTAAAGGAAGGGGTGAAGAACTTAAACGTCGCCGTGAAGGAGGTGGGCGATAAAATCGTCTTTTTAAGAAGGATCGTACCGGGTAGTACGAATCGTAGTTACGGTATCCATGTGGCGCAGCTTGCCGGTGTTCCTGAAGAGGTGCTCTTACGGGCAAAGGAGATTCTCCATAATTTGGAAAAAGGAGAATTCGATGTTACGGGGGTACCGAAATTTGCCAGAGGTAGGAAGAAAACGAAGGTTCCTCCCTTCCAGCCTCGTCTTTTTCAGGACGAGGAAGAACTTATCATAGAAGAGTTGAAACACCTTGATATTATGCAACTTACTCCCCTTCAGGCTCTGGAACAACTTTACCGCTGGCAAAAGAAGCTGGTTAGGATTTAAATTTTCCTTGACAAGGCGATTTTAATTTGTTTAACAGCTACAATATAATTAGGTAAAATCGAGGTTCTTTGCTTAAAAAATTTTTGCCTGGTTGGTTAAGGAGTTCCTTTGTATTGAAATAGAAACATAATTTTTGAAGGAGGTTTTTCATGGATAAAGAAGCAAGAAGAAGTTTAAGATCGATGCTCGAAGCCCTGAAGAAGGAAGGTCTCCTTTTGGAGACAGATAGGGAGGTCGATCCCCGATTGGAGTTGGCCGCAATTCAGAAGCGTTTAGACGGTGGTCCCCCAATGCTTTTCAATAAAGTAAAGGGCTATCCCAATGCGCGTCTCGCAACAAACGTACTCGGGTCCGATAAAATTGCAGCCATGATGTTCGGTTGCAAGGATCGCAAGGAATTGAAGTTCAAGATTCACGAAGCTATTTTGAACCCTATTCCCCCGAAAATCGTCGAGAAGGCGCCCTGTCAGGAAGTAGTGATTGACAAGGACATTGATGTATGGCCTGTAATTCCCATGATCCAGCACACCCCGTCGGATCCCGGTAGGACCTTGGGTGGCGGAAAAACGCTGGCTTCGCCGAAACAGTTTTGGGGTGGCTGGCATATCAGTTACAACCGGATGAGTTTCCGGGAAGATTTAGGTTGGAAAGACAAATCGACCTTCCAGATTTCGCCCGGTTCCCACACGGACCAGATTGCCACGAAATTCTACAAAAAAGAGCTCATTCCCCTCACCATAAATATGGGTATTCCTCCGGCAGCAACTATCATGGCCGGTGCCGGCTTCATGTATACCATTTTGCCCCGTGGTTGTGATGAATTGGGCATTGCCGGTGCAATCCAAGGTTTCCCCATTGAGGTAGTGAAGTGCAAAACAATCGATGCCTATGCCATTGCCGAGGCGGAGTATGTGATTGAAGGATACCTCGACACCACTAAAAAAGTATGGGAAAGCCCCCTGGCGGAGAGGGACCAGCGGCAGGGTGTATATCCCTTCCATCCCGAATGGTCCGGTTACATGGGTAAAGCTTACAGGACTTACCAGTTTACCGTGACAGCCATCACCCATCGGGCCGACCGACCTATCTATGACCCACTCATTGTCCACGGTTACGAAGACCACAACATCGATGTGCTTTGCCGTGAAGCCTGCTTCTTTGAGTTAGCAGAAAGAATCAGCCCGGGCTTCTGTGTGGATACCCATATTCCTATGGCAATTCCCGATTGGGGCGGTGTTGTCTTCCAGGTGAAGAAACGTCGAGCCCGTGACGAAGGTTATCCGAGGAATATTCTCTCAGCTGCCCTTTCCTGTTCGTTGGGGGCCCGTTTTGCCATGGTGGTGGATACGGATATCAATATCTATTCTGCCGACGATCTCCTCTGGGCGCTGGCCACGCGTGTGGATGCTAAGGAGGACATCCTGATTGTGGCACCGGGTGGTATGGGTCAGACCTTCCAGCCTGCGGAACGCAGTTCCGCCGGTGAAAAGGATTGGACCCAGTCGAACATCCGGTTCTCGGGGGCCATCGGGATTGATGCGACGGTTCCCTTCCGCTATGCCGATGCCTTCGAAAGGGCCCACTATCCCATCGATATAGTAAACCTGAAAGATTGGTTCACCGATGAACAGATAGCCAAGGCCCAGTCGTTCCAGGAAGCCTATGCCAAGTGGTTTGCCGAATCAGGTATTTAGCGGGTCAATTTTCGGGTGGATGGGGGGTTCCCCCTATCCACCCAAATTTTTATGGGGACGGAAAGGATTACTTAACCTACCCAACAGGCATATCGTACTTTCTTTCCCAAAATATTTCGATCATCCATAGGGGGCAGGATCATGGAGGAAAAACATAAGTTGCTTCAGGATTGCCGAGTACTCGATTTCAGCAATGAAATGGGGTTTCTCTGCGGCAAGATCCTCGGTGATTTAGGGGCCGATGTTATTAAGGTGGAGAGGCCCGGTGGGGATCCTTCCCGCAACCTCGGCCCGTTTTATAAAGACAAGCCAGATCCGGAGAAGAATCTCTACTGGTTTGCCTATAACAACAATAAGAGGGGAATTACCTTAAATATCGAAACGGAAACGGGAAGGGATATTCTCCGAAAACTTATCGAGAAAACGGATATTATGATTGAGACCTTCCCACCTGGCTATCTGGCCGGTCTCGATCTCGATTATGAATCCCTGAGTAAGATAAATCCTAAACTGATAATGACGTCCATTACTCCCTTCGGTCAGAAGGGTCCCTATAAGGATTATCGGGGTTCTGACCTGGTGCTTACGGCCATGAGTGGCTTTATGTCTCTTCTCGGGGACCCCGACAAGCCACCGGTACGTCCCACTTTGCCCCAATCTTACATGTGGATAGGAATGCATGCGGCAGAGGGTACGATGATGGCCTACTATTACCGGGGGCTTACCGGTGAAGGCCAGCATGTAGACGTCTCAGGACAGACGGGAGTCACCTGGGCCGCCTCGATTGCTCCGTCTTTTTACGATTACAATAAAGAGGTTCCGAAGCGGGCAGGAAGCTTCATCACGGGAAGAAGCATCACAGGGGCTATTATGCGGGCCGTTTATCCCTGCAAGGACGGCTTTGTGACCTACATCATCTACGGTGGACCGGCGGGAATCAGGACGAACAAACAGCTTACCGAGTGGATGGCCAGCAAAGGGATGGCACCGGATTATCTGAAAAACAAAGACTGGGATAAATTTGATATCGCCACCGTAACCCAGGAAGAGATTGATGAAATTGAAGCGGCCAATATGGAATTTTTCAAGACGATTACCAAGGATGAGTTCTTCAAGGGTTGCTTGGAGCGGGATATGTTAGGTTATCCCGTAGCCACGGCGAAGGAGATTCTCGACGACGAACAGCTGAAGGCCCGCGGTATGTGGATTGAAGTGGAACATGAGGAATTGGGTGAAAAAATCACCTATCCGGCCTTTTTCACCATTTTTTCCTCCATTGCCTGTGGATTCTGGCGGCGGGCACCCAAGATAGGGGAACATAACGAAGAGGTATACGGTGAGTTAGGCTTGACGAAGGAAGACCTCTTACGTTTGAAGAAGGCAAATGTAATTTAGACGAAGGAGGCGAGGGATGAGAAGAGAGGTTTTCGAGGGAATAAAGGTGGTGGAATTTGCCGCCATCGCGGCAGGACCGTTAATCGGGATGCACTTAGCCCAGCATGGTGCCACGGTAGTCCATGTAGAATCCTATAAGAGGCCCGATGGTTTCCGGCAAAATTACCCACCTTACAAAGACAATAAACCGGGCCTCAACCGTTCCGGGGCCTTTACCATCTGTAACAACGATAAATACGGAATCACCCTCAATTTAAAGGCAAAAGGGGCGGTCGAAGTGGCCAAGAAACTCATCGCCTGGGCGGATATAGTGATTGAAAATTTTACCCCCGGGACGATGAAGAAGTTGGGTCTCGGTTATGAAGATATGAAAGAGGTGAATCCCGATATTATCCTTTTGAGCAGCTGTAATCAGGGACAAACGGGTCCCCATGCCTTTCATCCGGGCTTTGGTTCCCATCTTTCTTCGCTCTGTGGTTTTACCTATATGACAGGATATAAGGACCGCCTGCCTTGTATACTCTATGGCCCCTACGTAGACCATATAGGTGTGGGTTATGGGGTGATTGCAGCGGTGGCAGCCCTGGAGCATCGACGACGCACCGGTGAGGGGCAGTATGTAGACCTGGCCCAGTACGAGGTGGGTATTCAATTCATGATTCCGGCACTGCTCGAATATAGGGTAAACGGAAGGATTATTGAGCGCGATGGAAACAAGCATGCCTTTGCTGCTCCCCATAATACCTATCCCTGTCGGGGTGAGGATAGATGGTGCGTCATTGCTGTTTTCTCCGATGAGGAATGGGAGAAACTTGCCCGCTGTATGGGCAGGGAAGATCTAATCGATGACCCGCGTTTTGCCACAATCCTTGCTCGGAAGCAAAATGAAGAGGAGCTGGATGCTATAGTTGCCGCCTGGACCGCCCAGTTTGACGCCCATGAACTGTTCGTTATGCTCCAGGAAAGGGGTGTGCAGGCCGGTGTTGTCCAGACGATGGAAGACCTCTTTAATGACCCGCAGTTAAAACATCGTGGTTTCTGGGCACCTACGGACCATCCCGAAGTGGGAAGGGTCCATGCCGAAGGGCCGCCTTTCTTGCTCTCTAAGACACCTTTTGCGGTAAAGAAACCTGCTCCCTGCATCGGGGAACACAATGAGCTGGTCTATAAAGAATTTTTGGGATTTTCGGCAGAGGAGTACGACCGTCTCGTCCGGGAAGGGGTCATTGGCTAAAGGGTTAACTTATTTAACATGAGGAAAGAGATATGAAAATTCACGAATATCAAGCGAAGGAAATTATGAGGCAATATCAGGTTCCCGTTCCCCGCGGTGCCGTGGCCGAAACTCCCTCCCAGGCAAAGGAGGTAGCCGAAGGAATCGGTGGGTCATCGTTTGTGGTAAAGGCACAGATCCATGCCGGCGGTCGGGGGAAAGGGGGCGGTATCAAAACGGCAAAATCGTCTGCTGAGGTAGAGCAGGTAGCCGCTTCGCTCTTGGGGTCCATTCTCGTTACCCCCCAGACGGGGCCCGAGGGAAAACGGGTGAATCGTGTGCTCGTAGAGGAAGGATTAGAGATTGCCCAGGAACTTTACTTGGGTATCACCATCGACCGCGGCCGTGAGTGCCCGGTTATTATTGCCAGTGCCGAGGGAGGTGTAGAGATTGAAGAATTGGCCCGTACCTCGCCCGAGAAAATCGTCAAAGAGTGGGTGGACTTTGCCGTGGGTTTGAGACCTTTCCAGTTAAACAAAATTACCTTTGCCTTGAATTTGGATGCACCGTTGCGCAGGCCCATGGCCCAGTTGATTTCCGCCCTGTACAGATTGTTCACGGAAAAGGATGCCTCCCTGGCTGAGATTAATCCTTTGGTCATCACCAAGAAGGGAGAGCTTTTTGCCCTCGATGCCAAGGTAAATTTCGATGACAATGCCCTTTACCGTCATAAAGACGTGGCAGCACTGCGTGATACCCTGGAGGAAAATCCACTGGAGGTAGAAGCCTCGAAATATAATCTTAACTACATTAAGTTGGACGGCAATGTGGGTTGTATGGTAAACGGTGCGGGGCTTGCCATGGCTACCATGGACGTAATTAAGTTAGCTGGGGGAGAACCCGCCAACTTCCTCGATGTGGGAGGTGGGGCTACGGTGGACATGGTAAAGAATGGGATGAGGATTTTGGTTTCCGACCCTAACGTGAAGGCCGTTTTTATCAATATCTTCGGGGGGATTTTAAGGTGTGATACGTTGGCGAAAGGGCTTATCGAGGCCGTTAAAGAGGTGGAGGTTAAGGTTCCCATCGTCATCCGTATGGAGGGGACCAATGTAGAATTAGGGAGAAAGCTCCTCAATGAATCGGGATTGAAATTAATCGTGGCGAACACCATGAAGGAAGGGGCACAGAAGGTCTTCGAGGTAATCGGTAATTAAAGAATGAGGGGAAATCCATGAGTATCATCATTGATGAAAATACGCGTGTTGTTGTCCAGGGAATTACGGGAAATGAGGGTCTTTTCCATACCCGTCAGATGGTGGAGTATGGGACGAAGGTGGTAGCCGGTGTTACCCCGGGTAAAGGGGGACAGGAAGTGGACGGCATCCCTGTTTTTAACACCGTTTCTCAGGCGGTAAAAGAAACGGGGGCTAATGCTTCCATTATCTTTGTGCCACCTGCATTCTCTGCTGATGCTGTAATGGAAGCGGCCGATGCCGGGGTAAAAACCATCGTCTGTATGACAGAGGGTATCCCCACGTTGGATATGATTCAGGTCAAGGTCTATCTTCGGGGGCGGAATATCAATCTCATCGGTCCCAATACACCGGGTATAATTTCCCCGGGAAAATGTAAAATGGGGGTTATGGCCGGATATATTCACCGGCAAGGGTCAATCGGTGTCATCTCCCGCAGCGGAACCTTGACCTATGAGACGGTGGATTTTCTTACCAAGAACGGTTTCGGTCAGTCCACCTGTGTGGGTATCGGTGGTGACCCCATCATCGGACTGAATTTTGTAGACCTTCTCGGCATGTTTGAAGAGGATGGGCAGACCGAAGCCGTGGTTCTAATCGGAGAAATCGGTGGTACGGCCGAGGAGGAAGCGGCCGCCTTTTACAAGAAGCATATGAAAAAACCGGTGGTTGCCTTTATTGCCGGTAAAACGGCTCCACCGGGTCGGCGTATGGGTCACGCCGGCGCCATCGTTTCGGGTGGTGCAGGGACGGCCGCAGAAAAGATCAAAACCTTGGAAGAGGCAGGTATTCCTGTGGTGGACTACCCGGAAATGGTGCCGGGAAAGTTGAAAGAACTGCTATCAAAAAAATAGGAGCCATCTATGGTTGAAGCAGCTTTGGTAGGTCTGGCCAAAGTCTTTGCCTGGCCAGCGATTGGATTTATGTTTTTGGGGGTTCTCATCGGTCTCATCGTGGGCATTCTCCCCGGCGTGGGCGGAACCTTCAGCCTTGCCGTGCTCATCCCCTTTACTTTTACAATGGATCCCGCCTCAGCTTTTGCCCTGCTCTTAGGGGCCCATGCCCCGAGTTACACCGGTGGGGCGATTACCACCATCCTACTTAACACCCCCGGTGACCCCCCCAATGCGGCTACCCTTTTTGACGGTTTCCCCATGACGAAGAAGGGGGAGGCGGGGCGAGCCTTAGGGGCTGCCTTGAGCAGTTCCGCCGTGGGTGGGATTTTGGGTGCTCTCTATATGATTTTGCTTATCCCCGTCATGCGGCCTGTCGTGCTTATGTTTGCCCCACCGGAATTTTTTATGCTGGCCATTTTGGGAATCGCCTTTATCGCCGTTATCAGCGGCAAGTCCCTAATTAAAGGTATCATCGGCGGAGGTTTTGGGCTGCTCTTGGGGCTGGTGGGTCTCGACATGTCCACCAGTACTGAGCGTTTTACCTTTGGAAGTCTCTTCCTTTGGGATGGTATCAATTTGGTCCCCGTAGTTTTAGGACTGTTTGCCGTGGCGGAGATGATCGAGGTTGCCGTTGAAGGGGGAAGCATCACAGAGAAGTTGGTAGAAAGTGATATCGGTGGAGCTCTTCGGGGAATCAAGGATACCTTCAAACACATCTGGCTCGTCATTCGTTGTTCCATCTTGGGGAATATTATTGGCATCATTCCGGGTATCGGCGGTGATACGGCCTGTTTTTTTGCCTATGGTCATGCCAAGCAGACGGAAAAAAGGGGGCCTGAGTTCGGCACCGGTGTCGTCGAGGGGGTCATTGCCCCTCAGAGTGCCATCAATGCCAAAGAAGGTGGGGCACTCGTCCCCACCGTTGCCTTTGGGATTCCCGGCAGTGCCGGTATGGCAATTTTACTTGGTGCTTTTTATGTGCAGGGAATTAAGGCAGGCCCCGATATGCTTACAAACAACCTCTGGCTCATCTTTTTGATGGCCTGGACGGTAGCCCTGGCCAACATTATTGCTGCGGCCATCTGCCTTCCCTTTGCCAATAAGATGGCCAAAGTTGCTCTCCTGCCCGGTGATTACCTTTTCCCTATCGTTTTGATGCTTTCGGCGCTCGGTTCCTACTCAACCCGTGATGCCCTGGGAGACCTGGTCATTACGGTACTCTTCGGCTTTATTGGTTATGGGATGAAAAAATACGATTGGTCCCGTCCCGTGGTGGTTATCGGGCTTGTGCTTGCAAAAATTGCGGAGAAAAACCTTCATCTGTCCCTTCGCCTCTATGAGGAAACCTTCTTCTTGAGACCCATTACCCTTATCCTTATTACCATTACCGTAATTACCATTGTCTTCACCGTCTTAGGGAGGCGAAGAGAGAGGAAACAGGGGGGTGGAATATGAAAACTTTCCGCCATCTCTTCAATATCGCCGTCGTTCTCGTTCTCCTCGCGGTGGTAATTATGTCTCTTGGTTACAATCCCCAGGCCCGGCTTATGCCTCTGCTCATTGGCATCCCCATCCTCATTCTGGCTGTTATCCAGACGATTATCGATTTCCGTGAGGCTGCCTCTGAAAAGAAAAAGATGTTGACGGAAGAGGAAATAAAGGAGGCGAAAAGACGCTTTGCCAAGGAAATTAACGTATCCCTCTGGGTTGTAGGTCTATTTCTTTCCGTCTATCTCTTTGGATTTCTTATAACCACCTTTGCTTACACCTTTCTTACGCTAAAAGTGCGCTCCCGCTTTCCCTGGAAACAATCCCTCGGTGTTGCCCTCGGTGCCTGGGCTTTCCTATATTTTGTTTTATACAAACTGCTTGAGGTTGACTTGTACGATGGGATCGTGGTAGTTACCCTAAGAAAGCTTTTTTTTGATTAAAACCGAAGAGAGAGGAGGTTCTGAAATGGTTAAAAAATGGGGGATTTTATTGGTCACTGTGGTTTTCTGGTTTGGTATACCCAGTACTAATTCCCATGCTGCCCAGAGTGCTGCCGATTTTTTTAAAGGAAAGGTTATCGAGTGCATCGTACCTTACAAAACGGGTGGTGGTTACGATGCCTGGGTGAGAACGATTGCGCCTTTCTTTAAAAAGTATGCCGGGGCCACCTTGGTAATCAAAAATGTTCCTGGGGCGGGAAGCCTTATCGGTACAAACAAGATTTACATCTCCGAACCCAACGGTCTAACCATCGGTATTATCAACGGGCCGGGAAGCATGCAGGCCCAGCTCACCGATGTCAAGGGGGTTAAATACGACCTGGCCAAATTTACCTGGCTTGCCCGTCTCACGGCTGAACAGAGACTCATCGTCGCGGGGGCAAAATCCAAGTTTAAATCCATCGAGGCCATGATGAACGCCGCGACTCCCGTAAAGTTCGGTGCCCCCGGTTTGGGAAGTTCGAATTTTTATGAGGCTATCTTGATTGCCGAAGCGTTGGGTATCAAGATCGATATGATTACTGGTTATGAAACCTCGAATGAGGTGGCCATTGCCATACTGCGCGGCGAGTTGGATGCGGCCACGGGTAGTTATTCCAGTGTTATTTCTGCCGTACAAAACGGTGATATGGTGGCCGTGGCCCAGTATGGTGACCTGAAGATGCCCGATATCGCCAAGGTACCCCATGTGGCCAATCTTCCTGTAAAGAGGAAGGACGGAAAAGACCTTTTAAGTATCGTTTTTGCCTTAAACGATGTGGGCAGGGCCATTGTTGCACCGCCGGGTGTTCCTCCCGACCGGGCGAAATTCCTCGAGGATGCCCTGAAGAAGACCCTTGATGACCCCAATTTCAGGAAGATTGCGGAAAAACAGCAGATGGAGATTGTTTATCTTCCCGGTGCCAAGGCAAAACAGGTCGCCCAGAAGGGGCTTGCCATTTCACCGGCGCTGAAGAAGGAACTCCTCGAGGTAGCGTCAAAGTATCAAAAGCGCCAGTAAGGGAGCCAAGACTATGGTAAGTTATAGGGACTTACGGGATTTCCTTGCTCAGGTGGAAAGTTTTGGGGAGCTGAAGAAGATTGACGGAATGGATTGGAACGTGGAGATGGGGGCTATAACGGAGATCCTCTATCGGAAAAAGGCGGAGAAATCCCCGGCTCTCCTTTTTGATCGAATCAAGGGTTACCCGGAGGGATACCGTTGCCTTTACGGGATGCTCAATTCTCCCCGCCGTTTCGCCTTGGCCTTGGGGCTTTCAGCATCACTTGAGGGAGGCCTCATGGATCTCCTTAAGGCCTACCGGGCAAAGATGAAAGAGATGAAGCTCATTCCACCCCGCTATGTGGAGAAGGGGCCGGTACTGGAAAATGTGATGGAAGGCGATGAGGTGGACCTCTATAAATTTCCCGTTCCCATCCACCACGAACTGGATGGGGGTAGATACATAGGTACGGCCGATGCCGTACTCACCCGGGACCCCGAGGAAGGTTGGGTAAATGCAGGCACTTACCGAATGCAATTGATTGAGAAGAATGCCTGCCTTTTGTACATTTCCCAAGGTAAACAGGGCCGTATCCAGCGGGATAAATACCTCGAGAAAGGCCTTCCCTGCCCCGTAGTCGCGGTGGTCGGAATTGATCCTGCCCTCTATATCGCGGCCCGCTATCAGGTGCCCTGGGGAACGAGTGAGTTGGATTTTGCCGGCGGTCTAAGGGGAGAGGCGGTAGAGGTACTTCAGGGGAAATACACGGACCTCCCTATTCCCGCCCATGCGGAGATCGTCCTTGAAGGAGAAGTGCTCCCGGACCGGAAGGCCCTCGAGGGTCCCTTTGGGGAATGGCATGGTTACTATGCCGGAGGGAAGAAGGAAGAGCATGTGTTTCTGGTGAAGAGGGTGCTTTACCGTAACAACCCCATCCTTACCTGTGCCGCTTCCCAGAAACCGCCCCACGCTCATCTTTTTGAGCGCTGTTTTATCCGTTCTGCAGGTCTCTGGGAAGGGTTGGAAAAGGCAGGCTGCCCAGAAGTAAAGGGAGTCTGGGTCCATGCGGCAGGATCGGGCAGAACCTTCAATGTGGTTTCCATCAAACAGCGTTATTTCGGTCACTCCCGACAGGCGGGGATGCTCGCTTCCCAGATACCACCGAGCGCTTATGTGGGGCGCTTTGTGGTTGTCGTTGATGACGATATTGACCCTTCCAATCTCGATGAGGTTATCTGGGCTATGGGGAGTCGCTGCGACCCGGCACAGGATATTGAAATCACGCGGAAATGTTGGGGGAGTCGCCTTGATCCCATGACCTTTTCCGATATCTATTACAATTCCAAGGCGGTGATCGATGCCTGTATCCCCTATGAACGGAAGAAGGATTTTGCACCTGTGGCCGAGACCTCTCCCGCATTAAGAAAGGCCATCATGGAAAAGCATAAAGATTTAATGAGGGAGCTTTTAGGTGAGGGTTAGGAAAAAACCCAATAAGGGGCTTATTATCGATAGAGGAGGTGTAACATGAAAGCACGATGGGGGGGATTTTTTTTCGCCCTGCTTTTGGTCTTTTCTCTGTTTATGACGGTAAATGCCTTTGGGGCACCTTACTACCAGGGGAAGGTCATTACCATAATCGTCGGTTACGGACCCGGTGGGGGGTATGACCGGATTGCCCGTCTGGTGGCCAAACATTTGCCCAAGTATATCCCCGGTAAACCCACTGTTCTTGTGCAGAACATGCCTGGGGCGGACAGCATGATTGCCGCCAATTACGTTTATCGCATTGCCAAGCCAGACGGTTTAACCATCGGGACCTTTAACCGGGGGCTCGTTTTTGCCCAGTTACTCAAAGCGGAAGGGGTAAAGTTTGATCTTACAAAGTTTGCTTGGATCGGTTCGGCGGCCGTAGAAAGTACAGTTCTTGTCCTCCGGGCTGATTTACCTTATAAAACGATCCACGATGTGGCGAAGGCGAAGGAACCCATCGTCCTCGGATCGACAGGACCGGCCGACAGTAGCGGTCAGCTGGCGCTCTTTCTTAAAGAGTTCGGGGGATTTAATTTCAAAAATGTGGTCTATCCTTCCGGGAATGACATCATGCTTGCCATCGAACGTAAAGAGGTGGACGGTCGCGGGATGACCTATAGCTCTTCGAAGATTTATATCGAAAGGGGACTCGTCCGACCCTTTGTTCGGGGCAGGGTTGCCGAGCCGGGAAACGAGAATCTGCCCGTCGATGAGGACCTCGCGAAGGATAATGTAGGGAAAACGCTTATGGCCATGCGTTCAACGCCGGATAAGATGGGCAGACCCTACGTTATGCCGCCGGGAACGCCGGAGGATAAGGTGAAAATCATTAGAGAAGCCTTTGCCAAGGTAGCGAAAGACAGGGAAGCCGCCCAGGATGCCAAAAAAATTCAGATGTCCCTGGAATACGTAACGGCCGATGAAGTGATGAAGAACTTACGTTATCTCCTTAATCAACCGGCTAATATCGTACAGGAATTTTCCAAATACGTTAAATTTTAGCCTATTTTAGAGGAGGGGCGAGAGATGAAAAAATGGCCATTTTTATTGGCCCTGGTGCTTTTCTTCCCCGGGGGGATTTCCGCTGCACCCTACTATGAGGGTAAAGTCATAAAAATCGTGGTGGGTTATAAGCCCGGTGGTGGTTATGACCGAATGGCGAGGCTTGTTGCTAAACATCTTCCCAAGCACATTCCAGGCAAACCCTCGGTGGTCATCGAGAATATGGAAGGGGCAAGCAGTATTATCGCGGCCAATTATGTCTATAATATTGCCAAACCCGACGGCTTGACGATCGGTACCTTCAATCGGGCTCTACCCTTCGCCCAGTTAACTAACCAAGCGGGGGTGAAGTTTAACATCTTGAAGTATGCCTGGATCGGCTCCACTGCAGTGGAAGGTACGGTTTTTGCGATTAGAACCGATCTCCCCTATAAAACCGTCGATGACCTTCTGAAGGTAAAAACTCCTCTCATGATTGGCTGCACGGGGGCGACAGACATTAGTGGCCAATTTCCCACGCTACTTAAGGAGTACATCGGCCTTAACCTAAAACTCATCACCTACCCCTCCAGTGCCGATATAATGCTCGCCATCGAGCGACGGGAGGTAGACGGTCGTGCGGGGTCCTATAGTTCCCTCAAGCCCTTCATCGACCGTGGGCTCGTGAAACCTTTCATCAGAGGGCGTGTACCGGAAAAGGGAACGGAACATCTCCCGGTGAACGAGGATTTGACCAGCGATAAAAAGGGAAAGGCTGTGATGTTCATGTTCTCTGCAGCGGACTTAATCGGTCGGCCTTTCGTCTGTCCACCGAATACACCGGAAGACAAGATGAAGATTCTCTCCGAAGCCTTTGCTAAGATGGCCAAGGACCCGCAGATGCTCGAGGATGCCAGAAAGGCCCAGATGGAGGTCCAATATACCTCGGGGAGGGAGATTCTTAAGGTGATAAACACCGTTTTTAACCAACCTAAGGAAATCATCGCCGAATTCTCCAAGCATGTATCTTTTTAGATTTTAAGGGAGGAAGAAATGTTTGAGGCTTTCATTGATGGTTTGCTGATGATCCTAACCTGGAAGGCCCTTCTTTACCTTTTTCTGGGGATTCTCATCGGTTACGCTGTGGGAATCCTTCCCGGATTGGGGGGCGGAACAACACTGGCTTTGATGCTTCCCTTCATCTACAAGATGACACCAGGTGAGGCCATGGCCTTCCTTTTGGGGATGCATTCCGTGGTACAGACAGCCGGTGATATTACCAGCATCCTCTTCGGTATCCCGGGGGAGGCAACGACGGTGGCCATGATTGTCGATGGTTACCCCATGTCGAAAAGGGGTGAAGCCGGGCGGGCCTTAGGGGCAGGACTTTCTGCTTCCCTCATCGGGGTTATTATCGGTGCTCTGGTACTACTCTTTTCCGTTCCCATTGTGCGACCCCTCGTTTTAAGTCTCGGTTCACCGGAGATGCTCATGGTCATCATCCTGGGACTTACGTGTATCTCCAGCTTGAGCGGTAAGGGAAGACGGGCACTTCTTTTAGGTCTTTTGAGTGCCGGTTTTGGTTTTATGTGTTCTCTCGTGGGTCAAGACCGACAGGCAGGTATCCTCCGTTTTACCTTTGGTCAGCTTTATCTCTGGAACGGGTTACCCCTCGTCCCAGTGATGGTAGGTTTCTTTGCTATTCCTGAGATGGTGGACCTTGCCGTAAGGGGAACCTCCATTGCGGGTAAGCTACCGGAAGGGAAACTGACGAAGGGCGTATGGGACGGGGTTAAGGATACGATAAAACACTTCTGGATGTGTGTACGTTGCAGTTTTATTGGGGTGGCCATCGGTATTCTCCCCGGTCTCGGGGGTGGTGTGGCCCAGTGGCTGGCCTATGCCCATGCCGTCCAGAGCGCCAAGACGGACGAAGAGAGGGCCGGTTTCGGTAAGGGTGATGTACGGGGTGTCATCGGTCCCGGTGCTTCTACGGGGAAAGAGGGTGGAGCCCTTGTGCCGACGGTGGCCTTCGGTATCCCTGGCTCCAGTGCCATGGCCATTCTGCTCGGTGCCTTCATGATTTTGGGTATCGTGCCGGGGCCTGATATGCTCACGAAGTATCTACCCGTAACCTTTTCCATGGTCTGGATTCTCGTTATTGCCAATATCGTTACCGTCCTGATAAGTATACCCATCATCAACCATATGGCCCGCCTCACCACCGTGCGAGGTTCCATCATGATTGCCTTTATACTGCTTCTCTGCTTCATCGGTGCCTATTGTGAAAACAACCATATAGGCGATGTGATTGTGATGCTCCTTTTCGGTTTTATCGGCTATCTGATGGTACTTTACGATTTTCCCCGACCTCCCTTTATTCTTGCCTTCATCTTGGGAAAGATGACCGAGACTTACTACTACATTTCCACGACTCGCTACGGTTTTGATTGGATCTACCGGCCCAAGGTGATTTTTATCTTTGCCCTGGCGGTGCTGGCCGGTGCCTATCCCTTCCTTAAGGGGAAATTGAGGTCCGTCGTAGGAGGTAATCGATGAAAATTACGGGTAGAACGTGGATGTGTATCGTTTTAATAGCACTGTCCGTGGGGGTAATTTTGACGGCCCGGACCTGGCCTTTGAAGGCGGCCATTTTTCCAATATTTGTTGCCGTTTTTGTTCTTGTCCTTGCGGCGATTGAGATTTTCCTTGCCTTATTCTTGAAGCAGACGGCCAAGGAGACCTCCACGCTGGATTTTAAGCTGGCCGATGCGGAAACATTAGAGATAGACGAAAAAACGGCCCGGAAAAGGGTGACGGTTTTCTTTGCCTGGACCTTTTTCTTTTTCCTTCTTATTTTGCTTTTGGGCTTTCCTCTGGCCATTCCCACCTTCTTCATCATTTTCCTTAGATTCTACGGGAAGGAAAGCTGGGGCATGACCATCCTTCTCGCGGCGGTAGCCTGGGGTTCCTTCTACGGTCTTTTCATCTATCTTCTCCACGTCCCCTTCAGCGAGGGTTGGATTTTTACCCTCCTAAAGCTACTGGGTCTTTGGGAGTAAAAAATTTTTTGGAGGAAGAAATGCGTAAGTATGTGGATATGAGGGGGCATCTAAAAAACCTCGAAGAGAGGGGCCTCCTTAAAAGGGTAACACGACCTATGAACAAGGATACGGAAATCCATCCCTTGGTGCGATGGCAGTATCGGGGAGGGCTTAGGGACGATCAACGAGTAGGTTTCCTTTTCGAAAACGTCGTTGATGCCAAGGGACGGCATTATGACTACCGCCTGGGGGTAGGTGTCATGGCCGGCTCGACCCGGATTTATGCCATCGGGCTCAACTGTGAGATAGAGGAAATCATTCCCAAATGGCAGCATGCCTTGCAGCATCCCATAAAACCAGTGGTGGTAAAGGAAGGAAGTGTCCATGAGGTAATAATGCAGGGTGATGACCTTATCAAGGAAGGTCTGGGAAGGTTTCCTATTCCCATCTCTACCCCAGGTTTCGACAATGCCCCCTATACCACCTGTTCCAATTGGATTACCAAGGACCCGGAAACGGGTATACAGAACATCGGCAATTACCGGGGTCATGTGAAAGCCCCTAACAGGATTGGCATATTTCCTTCCGCCCTCGGTCAGGACGTTTACCTCCACTGGCTGAAGTGTAAGGAACGGGGCATTCCCCTGGAGGCAGCTTTGGTAATCGGACCACCGCCTGTCGTCTCTTATGCGGCGGTGGAGAAGGTGCCCTACGGCGTGGACGAGATGGAAATCGCCGGTGGCCTTGCGGGAGAACCCATCGAAGTGGTGTGCTGCAAAACGGTGGACCTCCTGGTTCCTGCCGATGCCGAGCTGGTCATCGAGGGAAAAATTTCCACGGAATTTCTCGAGACGGAAGGACCCTTTGGTGAATCCCACGGTCATATGCATCCCCGCCAGATGAACCCCTACATGGATATTACGGCCATTACCCATCGAAAAGACATGATTTTTATCTCCTGGATCAGCCAGGTAACCCCCTCGGAAAGCAGTATCATTAAAAAGATGGCCTATGAGGCGGCTTTCTTGAACTTTCTTAAGGGTGAATGCCGAATTAAAAGTGTCACAAGGGTTTCCATGCATGAGCCCTTGACAAACTTAAGGAAGCTTATCATCATCCAGATGAAGGACCCTTCCGAATCAGAGGTTTGGCGGGCATTGAGGGCCGCGGCCAGTCGTCACCAGGGTGTGGGTAAGGTGGTGGTGGCGGTTGATGAGGACATCGATCCGGAAAATGCCGATGCCCTATGGTGGGCCATCTGCTATCGGGCTAAACCCCACAGGGATATGGAGATTCTCCGTTATACCGAAAAGGGGCATGCTCCACCCTTTTATTTCACCAAGGAAGGTTTCGATGTGGTCGCTTACGGAGAGAAAGCAGAAGATTCTACCCTCCTTATCAATGCCATGCTGAAGGAGCCATTCCCTCCCGTTTCCCTCCCCAAAAGGGAATTCATGGAAAGGGCTTTGGAAATCTGGAAAGAATTGGGTTTACCGGAGATTCGTCCCCAGAGTCCCTGGTATGGCTACTCTTTAGGCCAGTGGGATGAGGAATTGGAGGAGGAGGCAGCGCTTGCCCTACGGGGTGACCATTATATTACGGGGGAAAAACTGAAACAGCGGAGGCAAAAAGCCTAAAAAGTGAGGTGATTCTATGTGCGAACAGGCAAAAAAGGTAGAGGAAGAGTATACCCATTCGGAGTTAGGTAAGGTTTATCAGAAAAAGCGGCTCTTTTACCGTGGGCTGGAAGGCATGACCTACAGTCTCCGGGAAGAATTGAAGAGGTTACGGGCGCTACCCCGGGTCATCAAAGGGAAGGACATCAAATTGAGAAAAGGTCCCCAGTACTATAATGCCGATATCTTAACCCCGAAGGACAAAAGTGCCCAGGTCCTCTATGCCCACTATGTGGTTCTTGCACCCGGTGGCAAATCGGATAAGCATGGTCATATGAACGAGGCAATGTTCTACATCCTGGACGGTAAGGGTCACGAAATCCACGACGGTGTGCGTTACGATTGGAAGGCCGGGGATGTAGTGATTGTGGAGAATTCCTGTGTGCACCAGCATTTCAATGACGACCCGGAGCGACCGGCGCGAGCTTTAGTGATCAAATCCAAACCCCTGTATCTTTTTATGAACCTCATCATGCAGGAAGTGGTGGAGGAACAACCCAAGGACCCCGTGCCTGGGCAGGAAAATTTCGTTCCCACCTATCTTCCGGAATAGAAAGGAAAGGAGAAGATGCTTTACGAAGAGTCGAAAGTGGCCATGACAAAAAAAATGATGGCCGATTACTACGCTAGGTGGTTGGAAGAGAGCAAGCGCAAGAAGGAAGAAAATCCCAAGAGACGTAAGGTTATTACTCCCGAGGAGATGCCCTGGGAAAGTTCCCCCCAGGGGATTATCAAACATCTCTACAACGAAAAGATGGATGCTCATGTGGAGTCCATCGATGCCTATATGCAGTACATCCCGCCGGGAAGCCGGTCGGGAAAGCACCGGCACATGTCAGAGGAGTTTATCTTCGTCCTCGAGGGCAGGGGGTACGACCTTCATTGGGATGTGGATTACGAATTGGACGATAAGTACTACTGGAAAGTGGCCGAGAATCCGAGTCGCTGGGAATGGGAACAGGGGGATTCCATCTATATTCCACCCAATACGGTGCACCAGCATTTCAATGGTGATCGGGAAAGACCGGTAAGGCTTATCTGTGCTACCAGTCGGATGATTCGGGCGATTGGTTTTGACGATTTGGAGCAGATAGAAAATGCCCCGGAGTACCCGGGATAAGAAAAGGGTAGGGGGGAATGTGCCAGTTCTGCATCGACCATGGAGAGGGGAAAAAGTGGTATGAGGTAATGCGTCACTATTCCCGTATCCTCTATGAGGAAGAGGGAAGACGCGATTACATTAAGCGATTTTTAGATAACCTGGGGGAAGAAACAAAACAGCTTAAAACCCTAAGGAAAATCAAAGAACATCTTCCCTTTCTCTATCCCATTGCACGTTTTTACGGCACTACAAAAATGAAGAGAAACCATTTCGGTCAGGTGGTGCCCTTGGAGGATGCCGAGGAGATTTTAAGAAGAGTGCAATCCATCACGCGCCTTCCTTGTGTCTGTCGGAGCGTGACAAAGGGGAGGAAAGATGCCCGGTTTTGTTTCGGCCTGGGCATTGACCCTTCCGGACTCTTGGAGGATTATCCCTTCCTCCGCCGCTCTTTGGAAGTGCTTTCCGCCGAGGAGGCGATCGGGTTGTTGCGGGACTTCGAGCGGCAAGGTTTGGTTCACACCATCTGGACGTTTAAAACTCCCTTCATCGGGGGTCTTTGTAACTGTGATGGAGATTGTCTTGCCTACCAGGCCCAGATCTCTTCCTCTCTTCTTACGGTCATGTTTCGGGCCGAGTATGTGGCTGTAATCGATTACGAGCGTTGTCGTGGCTGTCGTGTCTGCCAGCAGGTCTGTCAATTTGGGGCTATCGAGTATTCTCTCCTGGAGAGAAAAAGTTCTATTAATGTCTATAAGTGTTACGGTTGTGGCCTCTGTCGTAACTGGTGTTCCGAAGAGGCCATATCTTTAATAAGGCGGCAATCTTGCCCCCAGGCAGCCGGGCTTTGGGAAGCTTGACACGATGGGCGGACGCATGTTTTTCCTTTGGTTCCATTTTATTATTTTATTTCTCACTTCCCCACTTTGGGCGATGGAAGGAACGGCGCAATTAAGCTTTGAGCGGCGCTCCCCCCTATTGACGGAAACCTATGTGGTAAAAAGGGGTGATACCGTTTATAGCCTTCTCAAACGCTTGGGGAAAAAGGCGCCATCTCTCGAGGAATTGAGGGCCATGAATCCCCATCTTCCGAATTTGAACCGTATCTTCCCTGGCCAGAGGATAAACCTAAGAAAAGTCTTCCCGAAACCGATGAAAACGCAGGATTATCGGGTGAAGAAGGGTGATACCATAACCGGAATAATCCTCTATGAACTAAAAGCGCCGCCGCAGGATGTGGTGCGTCTCTTGCGCGAGATAAGGAAACTGAATCCTCACGTAGAAAATTTCAATCGCCTATCACCCGGCCAAATTTTGAAGATTCCGGCCCTGTTACCGGAAGAGGGGAGGGAGACGAAAGGTGAACATCTCGATCGGGATAACCTTTGGGCCTTCCTAAGGCAGTTTCTCCAATTCATAGGGAGTACCCTTATCGATAAGGGGAGCTATTTCATTCCCCTACCCGGTCAAGGCCAGGTTACCCTCGATTGTGCCCTTACCCCCGTCGTGGAGTTGCGGGATGGCACGACGGTTTTTCTCGACCCTTCCGCGACCCTACCGGAAAGTTTAAGCAATCTTATTACTGCCACTTGGGAGAACTATCGTTTTTATAGGAAAACCATCAAGGACCCCCTTTCTCTTCTCCAGGACATCCTCCGCTCTTCCCAGAACTATCGCCTGGAGAGGGTAACAGCTCCCCTGATCCTTACGGAGGAGCCCCTTGTAGAACTTATGCCCTCGTGGTTACTGAAGGAATCAGGACCAAAGGGGGAAGTAAAAAATAGTTGGGCCGTTTTTGAAGCGTCTTCTCTCCGGATTCCTTCTCCCCTTGTGGTGTTGGCAAGGAAAAGGGGGATCAACATTATTGAAGTAGTTCGGGGGAAGGTTATCGAGAGGCAAGAGGGATGGACGAAAAGAGAGGCACCTTTGTTGATCGGTGGTGATACCTCTGAGAATTTCCTGCGAGAGGTACTTAAGCTTTTGGATTTGTCCTATGAGGAGAGAAGGGAGGTTAGATTGTTTGAGGTAGCTACCGATGGATTTGATCTAACCTTGGAGGCACCTTTCTGGATCAGGATGGGGTCAAAGGCTGTTTTTATCCATAAAAACAAACTGCCGGAGCAATTCAAAAGCCTGCTGGCGAAAAAGGGTATAACTACCTTTCATCTCGCTGAGGGGCTCCCGAGGAGAAAGATTTTGGAGGGGCTTTTCCAGTGCCTCGATGCCCCGGGCCGTTTCGGATACTATGTTTTCCCCAAAGAAAAGGGTACCTTCAGGATTTCCCTCTTTGCCCTGCAGGTGGAAAGGTTGGGAGAAACATGGTATTTAGTCGATTATCCTTTGAGCGATGAGGTTTCGGGCTTTCTTATGGAGGAAGCAAAGATTAAGCTTTTACAATACTGAAAGGAGGATGGTGAAATTGGAAAAAATTAGGCAAAACAGACGAGAATTTATTAAGGCGATAGGCATCGGTGGTGCCGCACTGTTTATCGACGGTCTTTCCTTTTCCTTTGGAGAGGCTAAAGATATTTACCCTGCCGAAAAGATTACCTGGATCATTCCCGTGAAACCGGGAGGGGGAATGGATATGGTGGCCCGGACGATAATTCCTTACCTCCAGAAGGCTTTGAAGGAAGTTGTTCCCCAAGCGAAGGGGGGAGCCGTAGTTGCCAAGAACATCCCGGAGGCCGGGGGTAGAAGGGCTTACAGTACCATATTCCATGCCAAACCCGATGGGTATACCATCGGTGACTTCAATACGGCTTTTGTTACCGACAGTATCATCGACAAGATCGATTTCGACTATACAAAATATACCTTTCTCGTGAGAACCGGAGTTGCCGAAAGGGTGGTTGTGGCACGGAAAAACACCTTCAAGAGCTGGGATGAGATCATGAGAGTAGGGAAAACAAAGGAACTGAAGATGGCCGCCTCGAACTTCGGACGAGGTTACCATGTAGCCTGTATCCTATTGAAAGAGGCTACAAAGATGCCCGTGCGCCTCATCAATTTCCCTGGAGCGGCGGAAAATATGAATGCCCTTATGCGGGGGGACGTGGACCTGGCCATGCTCACTGAAGAGTCGATAAAGCCTCTGCTTGATGCAGGAGAACTTAAACTTCTCCTTTGGATTGCCGAGAAAAGCCCCTATCCCGGCGTGCCTTCCGTGGCCGATATCGGTCATCCCGAACTGGCCGAGCCGCTCAAATTGCAGCGCTTGGTCATCGGTCCGCCCAATCTACCGAAGGATGTAAGTGATGTCCTTATTAAGGCCTTTAGAAAGGTTTTAACCAACGAGAAATTCATCGCCCAGGGAAAGATGATCAACTTTCAACCGGAACCCCTCTACGGTGCCGACGCCGAGAAACTGGCCCATAAGCTCTTTAAGTACTACCAGGAACAGACACCGATGCTCAAAAAGTTCCTCATGTGAGGGGTTCGTAGATACAGTAAGGTTCTTCGGCAAGGTAGTCTCCGGTAAGCTCATAGGCCCGGGCGCGGCAGCCGCCACAGACCCTTAGGAATTCACAGCGGCCGCATTTACCCCCGTAGCGGGTTAAATTGCGTAAGTTATTGAAAATAGGTGAGTTTTCCCAAATTTCTCCAAAGGTTTGTTCTTTCAATTGGCCGCAATTGAGTTCTAAGTAACCGCAGGGCTGTACCTGTCCCGTATGGGAGATGAAACAAAAGGAGATACCCCCCATACAACCACGGGTCATGCTATGGAAGGCGTGGTCTGCAGGTGCTTCTTTCTTCTTCCCCCCACGCTGATAGTAGATGCGGAAGTAGTGCGGGGCGCAAGTGGCCTTAAGTTGGATGGGGGAACGAAGGCTTTCTTCGTAGAACCAGTTGAGGGTCTCTTCATAGTCTTGTGGGGCAATTTCCTGGTCGGCCATCTCCTTGCCTCGTCCCGTGGGAACGAGGAGAAAAATGTGGTGGGCCGCCGCCCCGAGCGTACAGGCGAGCTTAAAAATACCTTTTATATCTTTTAAATTTACCTTTGTTACGGTGGTATTAATCTGAAATTCCAAGCCCACCTTTTTCATTGCTTCGATACCGGCCAACGTTCCTGCAAAGGCACCGGGCACCATCCGAAAGGCATCGTGACTGGCGGCATCGATGCCGTCTAAGCTTACACTTACCCGCCTGATGCCCGCGGATAGTAAGCGCTTTGCCACCTCTTCATTAACCAAGGTTCCATTGGTAGCCATAACCATCCGGAGACCTAATTTGTTGCCGTATGCAGCAAGGTCGAAAATGTCCTCCCGCAAAAGGGGTTCACCACCGGTTAAGATTACCACCGGTTTCCCTACTTCGGATATTTCCTTTAGTATCTGCATGCATTTTTCGGTGGAAAATTCCCCCTCGTAGGGACCACAGAGGGCAGAGGCGCGGCAGTGGATACAGGCAAGGTTACAGCTTCTCGTTACCTCCCAGGCAACCATCCTTAAGGTATGGGGCAATAGGGGCAAAGCTCTATCGTTCATCATTCAGTATCCTTGCCGCTTCCTGGGCAAAGTATGTGATGATGATATCGGCCCCGGCTCGCTTAATAGAAAGCAGGCTTTCCATCATTACCTTTTCCCCGTCGAGCCAGCCCAATTGGGCGGCCGCCTTAATCATGGCAAATTCGCCGCTTACATTATAGGCGGCCAGGGGTAACTCGAATTCTTCCTTTGCCCGGCGGATAACATCGAGATAGGGTAAGGCCGGTTTCACCATCAGAATATCGGCGCCCTCTTCCACATCCAGCATCATTTCTCTTATGGCTTCATCGCTGTTTGCGGGGTCCATCTGGTAACCCCGTCGGTCGCCGAATTGGGGAGCACTTTCGGCGGCTTCCCGAAAAGGTCCGTAGAAGGCCGAGGCGTATTTAGCAGCATAAGCCATGATGGGAATGTGTTCGAAGCCGGCTTCATCGAGGGCATCGCGGATGGCACTTACCTGGCCGTCCATCATGGCCGAAGGTGCCACCATGTCGGCACCGGCCTTGGCATGGGAGACGGCCGTCTCTGCCAGCACCTGGAGTGTTGTGTCGTTGTCTACCTCCCCCTTCTCTAACATGCCGCAGTGACCGTGACTGGTGTACTCACAGAGGCAAACGTCGGTGACCACGAGGATATCGGGCACCTTATCCTTTATTCTCTTTACGGCCTGTTGAATTACCCCTTCCTTGGCAAAGGCCCCCGTGGCGAGCTCATCTTTCTGTTTAGGAATGCCGAAAAGAAGGATTGCGGGAATTCCTAAATCCTTCGTTTTTTTCACCTCTTCTAAGAGGTTGTCCACGGAGAGCTGAAAATGACCGGGCATCGACTTGATAGGGTTTTTTTGTCCCTTACCTTCGACGACGAAGAGGGGGAAGATGAAATCCTCAACGGCCAGATCCACCTCTCTAACCATCTTTCTTATAAGCTCGTTTTTTCTCAACCTCCTTGGTCTGTAGGCAGGGAAATACATTTCTCCTTCTCCTTTCTCGAAAAGAATTCACCCAAAGCGCCCATGAGCCCTTCAATGGTATGTTCTTTGGCCATGATGTGTACCTTAAGGCCCCTCTCGGTAAGGGCGGAAGCCGTGACGGGACCAATGGAGGCGGTATAGATGTTCGGTGGCCACGAAAATTCCCCCATAATTTTAAAGAAATTGTGTACCGTGGAGGGACTCGTAAAGGTAACCACATCAATCATACCCCTTTCCAACCATTTAAGGAAGATCTTTCTATCCGTATTGGCACAAACGCTATGGTAAAGGGGAAGCACATCGACCTGGCAACCTAAGGCAGAGAGACCCTCAGGAATTACATCCCGAGCCGTCTCGGCGCGAGGTAGAAGGACCCTTTTACCAGCCATATCCCTTCTGGACAGAGCTTCCACCACACCTTCGGAGATGAAGGTATCGGGAAGGACATCCACCTTTAACCCCCACCTCTCTATTGCCTTGGCCGTAGCCGGTCCTAAGGCGCAGATCTCAATGCCTTTCAAGTTTCTTAAATCTTTCCCCCTCTCTCGGAACTTACTAAAAAAGATTTCCACCCCATTTGCGCTGGTAAAGATCAGCCAATGGTAACTTTCGATGGAATCTACGGCTCGACTAAAGAGCTTTTCATCGGGAAGGGTTTCGATCTTGATAGTGGGGAAGAAAAGTACCCGAGCACCTTCTCTGTACAGTAGGAGAGCGAATTTGTCGGCCTGTTCTTTTGGCCGGGTGATAACGACACCCCTGCCGAAGAGGGGTTTCCTTTCGAACCAGTTGGCGATCTCTCTTAGTTTGACGACCTCCCCGACGACAAACACCGTAGGCGGGGGGAGGGGATGCGCGGTTACCTTCTCTACGATTTCACCCAGCGGAGCCACAAGGGTTACCTGATTGGCAGTGGTACCGTGATGAATCAGGGCGCAAGGGGTGTTCCTATCCTTCCCCATATCGAGAAGCTTTCTCACAATCAGGGCGAGGTTTTTTGTGCCCATTAGAACAACGATGGTCGACATGCGGGCTACAGCCTGCCAATCGATAGTGCTTTTTTGCTTGGTTGGGTCTTCGTGGCCGGTGACGATGGCCACCGATGAGGAAAGGGACCTATGGGTGAGGCAGATGCCGGCGTAGGCAGGAGCTGCCGCGGCAGAACTTACACCGGGCACTACCTCAAAGGGGATGCGGGCTTTTACCAGGGCTTCCGTTTCCTCTCCCCCCCGTCCGAAGAGATAGGGGTCACCTCCCTTGAGTCTCACCACGATACGACCCTGCTTTGCCTCCTCAATGAGGAGATGGTTTATCTCTTCCTGGGCTATGCTGTGGAAACCACCCTTCTTCCCCACGAAAAAAAGGCGGGCCTGAGGGGCATGGAGGAGGATCTCTTCGTTTACGAGATGGTCATAGACCACTACTTCAGCCTGTTTGAGGCATTCCACGGCCTTTAGGGTGATGAGACCGGGATCACCAGGACCTGCGCCGACCAGATAGACCTTGCCCAACCTATTCATTTCTCTCCATGGTTAAAAGGGCCTCTCCCCCCTTTGCCAAAATCCTTTCGGCCAGGGTGGTGCCCAAGGTGACGGCGTTTTCTATAGGACCTAAGAGTTCATCCCTAATTACAAGCCTTCCTTTCTCTTCTCCCACCATACCTCTCAGGAGGAGATTGGTCCCCCTCGTTTCGCCATATACGGCAATCGGCAATTGGCAACCACCTCCTAACCTTTTAAGGAAGGCTCTCTCGGCCGTAACCTCCCAGGCCGTTTTTTCGTCATGCAGGAAGGAAAGGAGCTCCTCGATATGGGTATCGGTGCTCCTCGTTTCCAAACCTAATACACCCTGGCAAGCCGCGGGAAGCACCGTCTCCACAGGGAGATACTGGGATATTTTTGTCTCCAATCCCATCCTTTTCATCCCCGCCGCGGCGACGATTATGCCTGTGAGGTTTTGTTCGCTGATTTTTCTTATGCGGGTGTCGAGGTTGCCCCGAATAGGTACGATTTCGATGTCCCGTAAAAGTGATTTTAACTGTACCGCCCTCCTTAAGGAACCTGTTCCGATCCTGGCTCCTTTGGGTAAGGTTTCGAGTTTTACCTTATCCGATGAAACCAGTACATCTCTTGGATCCTCCCGTTTAGGTATGACTTTAAAGGTAAGACCGTGAGGGATTTCTACAGGTACATCCTTCATACTGTGAACGGCCACATCGATTTCGTGGGCCAGGAGGGCTTCTTCAATCTCTTTTACAAAAACCCCTTTGCCCCCTATTTTGATGAGGGATACATCCTGCATAAGGTCACCCTTCGTCTTAATGACCCTTATCTCTACCAAAAGATTGGGGTAACGCTTTCTAATCATTTCCACAATTATATTGGTCTGGGTGAGGGCAAGGGCGCTACCCCGGGTGCCGATTTTCAGTTTTGCTTTAATACTTTCCTCCTTCGTTTATTTTTTAGTCCAGCCTAAAGAGCCTTCGTGCCACCGCAATAAAAGAAGTAACCCCATTTTCTTGGGTCTCTTCCTTAAGGGTCGTTATGGGGTCGTGAACGATCTTGTTTACCACAGAATCTAACAGGATTTCCACACGCTTTCTATCGTCGTGGCTTAAGTTTTTCAGCCAGGAAGAAGATTTTTCTAATTCCTGTTTTGTAATCTTTGCAACCTTTTCTTTCAGGGAAACGATGGTAGGCACGGCAAGGAGACTGTTCATCCAAGCCTGATGTTTGTTTGCCTCTTCCTCAATAATGGTTTCCGCTTTTCTTGCCTCCTCGAGACGGCTTCGTAGGTTTTCATCTACCACTTCCTGGAGGTCGTCAATGTTGTAAAGGAAAACGTTTTCCCGTTCGCCTGCCTCTGGTTCAATATCCCTTGGAACGGCAATATCGATGAGGAAAAGGAGGCGGTTTCTCCTCTTTTTAAGGCACTGAGCTACCATCGGAGCGGTGATGATGTAGCCCGCCGCCCCTGTGGAACTGAGTACGATATCTACCTCTGCCAATCGTTCGGGGAGGTGGAAAAATTCAAAAGCTTCTCCACCAAAATTTTTTGCCAATTCCACTGCCCTTCCGAAGGTGCGATTGGTGACGAGAAACCTCCCCACTCCCTGCTTCATTAGGTGACGTGCCGCCAATTCTGCCATATCGCCGGCACCGACGATAAGCACCGTTTTTCCTTTAAGGTCGCCGAATATTTTTTTGGCCAGTTCGACCGCGGCATAACTTACCGAGACGGCATTACTGGCAATAGCTGTTTCTGTTCTTACCCTTTTTGCGCAGCTGAAAGCATGGTGAAGTAGCCTGTTTAGAATCACCCCTGTGGCGTTCATCTTGAGGGCCTCTCTGTAGGCTTCCTTCACCTGGCCTAAGATTTGCGGTTCCCCCATTACAAGGGAATCTAAACTGGAAGCCACACGGAATAGATGACGGATGGCCTCCCCATTGAAGTAAACGTAAAGACATTTTTCCATCTCTTCGGGAGGGAGATTCCCGTGACGGAAGATGAAGGATTTGAGGTATTCTTTGGCCTTTTCCCCGTCAGAGGTGCATGCGAGGACCTCCACGCGATTACAGGTGGATAGGTACATGGCTTCCTTTATAACGGGGATGTTCATGATGTCCCGGAGAGGGCAGGCGTCGCCGAAGGAGGAAAGGGATAATTTCTCCCTAATTTCAACCGGGGCAGTTTTATGGTTCATACCGATAAGTAGGATTTCCATTTTCAGACAAAACGATGGAGGGTACTGGGAGAAAACATGTTTATGAGTACACAGGCAAGAAGGAAGAGAAAAGAAAGGATGGAAAACCAAGCCGTCTTGTGACCACGCCAGCCTAAGGCCAACCGCTGATGGAGCAAAAAGGCATAAAGGAGCCACACCAAAGCCGTCCAGATTTGTTTAGGTTCCCAAACCCAATGACTACCCCAGACGCTGCGGGCCCATAGGGAACCGAGGACGATCCCTACGGTAAGCAGGGGGAATCCTGCCAAAAGGCAAAGATGGTTAATACGGTCCAAATCTCTGAGGGACGGAAGCAGTCTGCTTAAACTATGGGCTCTTTTTTTCTTGATTAAGCTATCCTGGAGCAGGTACATGGCTCCTGCTACGGAAGCGAGGGCGAAAAGGGCCTCGCCTGTAACGGCAAGGCTTACATGAATAGGGACCAGAGTGCCTTGCAACACGGGAAGAAGGTTTACCCGTCCCCCTAATTTTATTGAGGCGATAATCATAAACAAGAAAGAAAGGGGAGAAACGAAGGCTCCCAGTATCCTCGTTTTTGTCTTTAGTTGAAAGGCCAGATATGCACCCGTCATTACCCAGGCAAGCAGGGCTAAGGCATCATAGATGTTAAGCACAGGACTTTGCTTCGTTATTACACACCGAAAGCCGAAAGAAATGCTCTGGAGTAAAAAAGCCAAAGATAGTATAAACGTCGAGATTTTGGCAACAAAGACACGCTTTACGAGCAAGGAAATAACGTAACCTAAGGTACTGAAAAAATAGCCACCCAGAGCAAACTTGAAAAAAAGGGTATCCAAGTACAATCCCTGTTTGTAGAAATGATGGTACTATAGTAAAATAGCGCTATCACGGAGAAAGGGAAAAGTCAAGCAAGCATAAATGATTCTTCAAGAAAAATGGATTGGTATAAAGATTCGCGTTAATTCCGTATATGCTGAAGCCCTGGCAAATTTCCTACTCGAATGGGGCGGCGAGGGACTTGGCGAGGACATAACGGAAGAAGGTGAAACCATTCTTACCTTCTATCTACCTGCAAAAGAAAAAGAGGCATTTCTCGGTACCTTGGGGAGATATTTGGACGACCTGGCGGATCTCTTTCCGGAAACGGAAAGGGCAACGTTTCAGGTGGAAGAACTGGAAAATGAAGATTGGGGGGCAAAATGGAGAGAATACTTTAAACCTCTCCGGGTGGGGAAAAGGTTCGTTATTGCACCGAGTTGGGAAAACTATGAGCCGAATCAAGGAGAAATCCTTATCAAGATAGACCCCGGCATGGCCTTTGGTACGGGTCATCATCAATCTACAGCCCTCTGTTTGGAGGCTATGGAGGATTTAGTTTCCAGCGGTGACTGCCCGTTGGGTGAGGCCCTAGACTTAGGTACCGGTACAGGTATCCTCGCCATTGGGGCGGTAAAACTGGGGTTCCCAAAGGTTACCTGTTTAGATATTGACCCACAGGCCGTAGAAATTGCGCAAAAAAATGCCCAGCTAAACGAGGTAGCAAGTTGCATTTCCGTCCATCTGGGCGATATTACGGTGGCGGATGGTTCTTATGCCTTAATCCTTGCCAATATTACCTCCAAAGCGCTGAAAGAGAACGGTGCATCCATGGCAAGGCTCATAAGACCATCGGGGCGGGTGATTGTCTCCGGTCTCTTGATCAAAGAGGGTCAGGAGATAAAGTCTTTTTTTGCTCGCAGAGACTTTTATCTGTGGCGTGAATTGGCCCGTGATGAATGGCTCTGTCTTGTCTTTGGCAGGGAGGAGAAATGACAATCCCGCGACTGTACCATCCCGAGATAATACTACCCCATGGCGAAGTTAAACTGCAGGGTGATCGGTTTCACTATCTTGTAGATGTACTGAAGATCAAAAAAGGCGAGAAGATACTCCTTTTTGACCAGACAGGCTATGAGTATGAGGCCTTGGTGGCTCAGTGTGACGGAAAGACCCTTTACCTTAAAATCACGGCCAGGAGAGAGCCGGAAGACGAGGGGCTGAAGGTGATCCTGGCCCAGTCCCTTACGAAAACGAAAAAGATGGATTTCATCATCGAAAAGGCTTGTGAATTGGGGGTAAGGGAGATTATTCCTTTTCTGTCTCAACGTTCCACTGTTAGGCTTGCCGGAGAAAAAAGGACGGAGAAAAGACTCCGCTGGCAAAGGATTGCCCAGAATGCGGCAAAGATGGCCTATCGTGGTGGTGTGCCTGAAATCAGTGCCTGTGTAAACTTTAGGGAGATGCTCTCCTTGGCCCCACCTACGGCAATGAAGATTATCTTTTGGGAGGAAGAGCATAAAAGAGGTCTAAAGCAGTTATTTCTCGAGAACGGAGGAAGAGAAAAGGATACCTTTTTTTTGGTAATTGGTCCCGAAGGAGGATTCGGTCCCGATGAGATCGAGATGGCAAAGGAGAAGGGATTTGTGCCTGTTAGTTTAGGAAAGCGGATCCTTAAGGTAGAAACGGCTGCCCTTGTGGCCCTGTCCGTGCTTCGCTACGAAAAGGGTCTTTAAGGCTGATCGGAAAGGGGGATATCGATGGTATATCGTTACGGTAGCTTCTGGCGTCGGGCCTTGGCCATAATTATTGATCGCTTTATCATTTCTTTCCTCTACCTTGCTTTACTCATAGGAGAGTTTGCTTTTACTTCTGGTCATTCCTTTGAACTTTTGCGACGGATTAATGGCCCTTTCTTGATCGGTCACATCCTTTTGGGATATATCTTGGGTGCGGTTTATTTTACCTGGTTTCACGGCACTACGGGACAAACACCGGGGAAAATCCTCCTTAAATTGAAGGTAATATCTGTAAGGAGAAGGGAGCTTACCTATTTTATGGCTTTTATCCGCTTTTTGGGTTACCTTTTGTCGGCTTTAGCACTCTTTTTAGGTTTCCTCTGGGCAGCCTTCGACCCCAAAAAACAGGCCTGGCACGATAAAATTGCCGGGACTGTCGTTATCATGGTAAATGTTTCTGCTGGTGATTATGAAATCGCCAAGTGGTAAAAGAAGATGACCTTTTCTGCCTTGCCGGTTAACGATCCCTTTGGGGATCCCGTCGTATATGTGGAATTTAAATACCGCAGGGAAGCCTTCCTTTTTGATTTAGGGGATATCCATTTGCTTCCGCCGAGAAAGATACTGAAACTGAGATACGTCTTCGTTTCCCATGCCCATATGGACCACTTCATCGGCTTTGACCATCTTCTCCGCATCTGTTTAGGACGGAATCAACATATTTGTCTCTTTGGACCGCCCGATTTTATTGAACATGTTGAGGGTAAATTAAGAGGCTATACGTGGAATTTGGTGGAAGGTTACGAAAATGACTTTACCCTGACGGTGGCAGAAGTCCACGAAGACTACAGGAAAACGAGGCGCTATCGTTGTCGCCATGCCTTCCGCCCGGAAGAGGAGGAAATATCTGCCGGGGTAAGTTTGCCTTTGGTTGAAGGTGATTTCTTCCTCGTCAGGGCATCTATCCTCAATCACGGTATCCCCACCTTGGCCTTTAGTTTTGAGGAAAAGAAGCGACTCAATATCAAGAAGAACATTTTAAGGGACATGGGCTTGCCTACAGGTCCCTGGTTGAACGGACTAAAGGAGAAGATCATAAAAAGCGAACCGTTGGAGACGCCGGTGGCCATTGGAGATCAGGTATTTACTTTAGCTTTTTTGCAGGAGCGGGTTGTTAAAATTACGCCGGGGCAGAAATTGTGCTATGTCACCGATGTCCTCTGGAACGAGGAAAATAGAAGGAAAATCATCTCATTGGCCCAAGGGGCCGAGGTTCTCTTTATTGAAGCGCCTTTTCTCCACGAGGATGCCGCCATTGCAGCCAAAAAATACCATCTTACGGCCTATCAGGCAGGTACCCTTGCTGCCCGGGCCGGGGTAAAACGTCTGGAACTCTTTCACTTTTCCCCCAAGTACAAGGGGAGAGAGGAAGAGTTGTTAGGGGAGGCGAAAAGGGCTTTTACCGAGGGGGATAAAGAAAGCCCCGCATCTTAACAAGATGCGGGGCTTTCTTTAAATTACATCTCCATGCCCGGATAGCCTCCCGGAGGCATACCTGTTCCCTTCTTTTCCTCCGGTTTTTCGGCGACCATGCACTGGGTCGTAAGCATGAGGGATGCCACACTTGCGGCATTCTGGAGGGCGAAACGGACCACCTTCGTGGGGTCAATAACACCCGCTTCTACCAGGTCCTCAAACCGCTCGGTACGGGCATTGAAGCCATAGGCACCGTCCTTGGCCTTCACTTTTTCGACGACGATGTTGCCTTCGGCGCCGGCATTGGTGGCAATCATCTTGAGCGGTTCTTCGAGGGCCTTCTTTACAATGGAGACCCCCACCGCTTCGTCACCCTCTAACTTTAATTTATCCAGGGCCGGCAGGGCGCGAATGTAGGCTACACCACCGCCGGGTACGATGCCTTCCTCCACGGCCGCGCGGGTTGCATTGAGGGCATCCTCCACCCGGGCTTTCTTTTCTTTCATCTCCGTCTCCGTTGCCGCTCCTACCTTGATCACGGCCACACCACCTACAAGTTTGGCCAACCTTTCCTGAAGTTTCTCCCGATCGTAATCGGAGGTTGTTTCCTCAATTTGGGCGCGAATCTGCTTCACCCGGGCCTCAATAGCCGAGCGCTCGCCGGCGCCGTCTACGATCGTGGTATTGTCTTTGTCAATCATGATCCTTTTTGCACGCCCCAAATCTTTGATGGTGGCGTTTTCGAGTTTGGCACCCATCTCTTCGGAGATGACCCTACCTCCGGTCAGGATGGCTATGTCTTCGAGCATCGCCTTCCTCCTATCGCCGAAGCCGGGCGCCTTCACCGCCGCCACGTGGAGCGTACCGCGGATCTTGTTTACCACCAGCGTGGCCAAGGCTTCCCCTTCTACATCCTCGGCAATGATGAGGAGAGGTTTGCCCATCTTGGCAATCTGTTCCAGGATCGGCAAGAGATCCTTCATGCTGCTTATTTTCTTTTCATGGATGAGGATATAGGCGTCTTCCAGGTCAACCGTCATCTTTTCGGCGTTGGTTACGAAATAGGGGGAGATGTAACCGCGGTCAAACTGCATACCTTCCACAATCTCCAACTCCGTTTCCAAACCTTTTGCCTCTTCCACGGTAATGACGCCTTCCTTCCCTACCTTGCCCATTGCCTCGGCAATGATGTTCCCGATGGTTTCATCATTGTTGGCAGAAATGGTACCTACCTGGGAGATCTCTTTCTGGTCTTTGGTGGGTTTGCTTAAGCTACGCAGTTCCTTGACGACCACATCAACGGCCTTTTCGATACCCCTCTTCAAGTCCATGGGATTGCTGCCTGCGGCAACCATCTTTGTTCCTTCCCGATAGATAGCCTGGGCGAGGATTGTGGCCGTCGTGGTACCATCACCGGCTACGTCGCTGGTTTTGCTTGCCACTTCCCGCACCATCTGGGCACCCATATTTTCGAATTTATCTTCGAATTCGATTTCCTTGGCTACCGTGACGCCATCCTTCGTTACCGTGGGCGACCCAAAGCTCTTTTCGATAATAACATTCCTGCCCTTTGGACCTAAGGTAACCTTTACGGCATCCGCCAAGGCATTGACACCCTTCAACATAGCCTTTCTTGCTTCTTCATCGTATACTAATATCTTTGCACCCATAATTTACATCCTCCTTCTCGGTTATTCTTCGATGATACCCAATATGTCGTCTTCGCGCATGATTAGATGTTCTTCACCTTCGATTTTTACCTCCGTACCTGCGTACTTGCTGAAGAGCACCCGGTCACCTACCTTTACCTCGAGGGGAATCAATTTCCCGTCGTCCGTCGTTTTTCCCTTTCCCACGGCAATAATTTCACCTTGCTGAGGCTTTTCCTTGGCCGTGTCGGGGATGATAATACCACCTTTCGTCTTTTCCTCTTCCGCCAAGCGTCTTACAATGATTCTGTCTTGTAATGGCCTGATCTTCATACTTAACCGTCTCCTTTCTATATGTAATTTTTTGATTTAACGCTTCGCAGGGAACACCTGCCCACCTCGGGGCAAATCCGGCCGTAAAATAATCATCAATTTCCTCTTGTCAAGCCTTGCGGAGTGATTTTTCTTTAAAAAGTAAGGCCATAAGCTCGCGAATGGTGCTTACCCTGTGAACCTTTGCCCCCTTAGGGAAGACTTCACCGGCAACAGAGGTCTTGGGCATAATGCAGCGGGAAAAACCCATCCGCAGGGCTTCCTTTATCCGTTCCTCCATGCGGGAGATGCCCCTTACCTCGCCGGTGAGTCCCACTTCTCCGAAAATCACCGTCTGGGGATCGATGGGTACCCCATAAAAACTGGAGGCCAGGGAGGCAATGATACCTAAGTCTAATGCCGGCTCCTCTGCCCGAATACCGCCGGCGATGTTGAGATAAACGTCGTGATTGCTCAAGGAAAGACCAGCTATTTTATCGAGGACGGCCACCAGTAAGGAAACGCGGTTATGGTCAACACCGATGGTCGTGCGACGGGGAACCCCCAAATAGGAGGGGCTTACCAAAGATTGGATTTCGATGAGTATAGGCCTTGTTCCTTCCATACTGGGTACCACCACCGAACCGGCGGCTCCCAAAGGTCGCTCGGCCAAGAAAAAAGCGGAAGGATTAGGTACCTCCATCAGTCCCCTGTCCCGCATTTCAAAAACACCGATTTCATTGGTAGGCCCGAAGCGGTTTTTTATGCTCCTGATGATGCGGTAAGTATGGCCGAGATCGGCCTCAAAATAGAGGACCGTATCCACCATATGTTCGAGAACCTTCGGTCCGGCGAGGGAGCCGTCCTTGGTGACGTGGCCGATGAGAAAGAGGGGGATATTCAACTTCTTGGCGAGGATGATGAGCTTACCCGCTCCCTCCCTTACCTGGGAGACACTGCCCGGTGCCGAGGATAAAAGGGGTGAGTAAACCGTTTGAATGGAATCTACCACCACGGCCTGGGGAAGGAGCTTCTGGATCTGCTCAATGATGGCCTCAAGGGTTATTTCTACGGTTACAAATAATTGCTCTGCCAAGGTACCCAAGCGAAGGGCCCGTAATTTTATCTGACGGGCCGATTCCTCGCCAGTGACATAGAGGACTTTGTGATTTCTTTCGGCCAGTTTGTGGAAAATCTGCAGCAACAGGGTAGATTTGCCGATACCGGGATCCCCCCCTACGAGGATTGCCGAACCGCAAACGAGTCCACCTCCCAATATGCGGTCCATCTCGGCAAAACCCGTAGAGAGTCTTTCACCCTCGTAGGCGGTAATGGAAGTAATGGGCATTGTCTCTTCGTGAAAGGTACGGGTCTCTTGCCTCTCGTGGGATAAGGTTTCCACTTCCTCTTCGACGAATTGATTCCACTCGCCACAGGAAGGGCATCGGCCCAACCATTTGGGTGAATTGTAGCCACAATTTTGACAGAAGAAGAGGGTTTTTATTTTCTGCGGTACCATAGGTCCTTGGAGGAAATTTTTTAGACTATAGGATTTTTATTTTTGTTAGTCAATAAAAGAAAATCTTGAGTAAACGACGAAATGTTGCTATGGGAAAAAAGAATACAATGAGGTGGTGAATTATGCATAATCCTAATTTCAGCTCCGGACCGTGTAGTAAGCGTCCCGGTTGGAGCATCGATGCATTAAAGGATGCAGCCGTTGGGCGTTCCCATCGTTCTTCCTTAGGTAAAGGAAAGCTCCTCCAGGCGATTAAAGAAAGTAAAGAACTCCTCCGTATTCCAGAAGATTATCTTCTCGGGATCTTTACCGGATCCGATACGGGGGCCTTTGAGGCCGCTCTATGGGCCCTTTTGGGCCCCCGGCCTGTGACGGTCCTGGTGTGGGAAAGTTTTGGCGAAGATTGGGCGACCGATGTGGCAAAGGAGCTTAAGTTAAACCCCACGATTCTTAAAGCTGATTATGGAGAGATTCCCGATTTGCAAAAAGTAGATTGGTCGAATGATGTAGTTTTTGTAGCCAACGGAACGACGAGCGGAGTCAAGATTCCCCATTGGGATTGGATTCCGGAGAGTCGGGAAGGGCTTTCCCTCTGTGATGGCACAAGTGCCGTTTTTGCCATGGATATCGATTGGTCGAAGGTAGATGCCCTGACCTTTTCCTGGCAAAAGTGTTTGGGTTCTGAAGCGGGTTTCGGCATGCTTGTCTTAAGTCCCCGGGCCGTTGAACGTATCGAAAGTTACAATCCACCCTGGCCTATACCCAAACTCTTCCGGATGAAAAAGGGAGGGAAGGTAAATCGAGGCATATTTGCCGGCGATATCATCAATACCCCTTCTCTCTTATGCGTTGAAGATTATTTGGATGCCCTGAAATGGGCAAAAAGTGTGGGACTTGAGGGACTTATCGCCCGGAGCAAGGAAAATTTGAAGGTGGTAGAGGAATGGGTAAAGGAAAACCCCTGGATTGATTTTTTGGCCAAAAGTCCGGAGATTAGGTCAAACACTTCCGTGTGTCTTTCGGTAGTTGACGAAGAAGTGATGAAAATGGACAAGGATAAGAAGGCGGAATTATTCAGAGAAATCACCCAGGAGTTGAGTAAAAAGGCCATTGCCCATGATATCGCCTCTTATCGTGAGGCACCTTTGGGTTTTCGTTTCTGGTGTGGGCCAACGATTTCGCCCGATGACCTCAGAGTGGCCTTGGGGGAATTGGCATCCCTGTACAAAGAAAAAATGTTGCAAAGACGGGCTTAGATAGAGAGGGAGGAATATGCTTATGAAGAGGGTTTTGGTGAGCGATAAACTATCCCCGGAAGCAATAGATATCTTCAAGGGCACACCGGGGATTGAGGTAGATGTGAAGACAAATCTCACACCCCAGGAATTGCAGAGTATTATTAAGGATTACGATGCCTTAGCTATCAGGAGTGCAACCAAAGTTACGAGAGAGGTAATTGAAAAAGCCGAAAGGCTAAGCGTTATTGCCCGCGCCGGTGTGGGGGTGGACAATGTGGATGTGGAGGCAGCCACAAAAAAAGGTATCGTGGTGATGAATACGCCTGAGGGAAACACGATTACGACGGCTGAACATACGATAGCTATGATGTTTGCCCTGGCCCGCAAGATTCCCCAGGCCACGGCCTCGATGAAGGAAGGAAAATGGGAGAAAAACAAGTTTGTGGGACACGAGCTCTGTAACAAAACCTTGGGCATTATCGGAACGGGACGGGTAGGATCAACGGTCGCGAACCGTGCTCAGGGACTCAAAATGAACGTCATTGCCTATGACCCTTTCATTTCGCCCGAGATAGCGGCCAAACTCGGTATAACCCTTGTTTCTCTTGATGAACTTTTTGCCCGCTCCGATTTCATCACTGTACACACACCGCTTACGGAGGAAACGAAGGGTTTGATCAACGCTGAGGCCTTTGCCAAGATGAAGAAGGGGGTTTTCATCATAAACTGCGCCCGCGGAGGGATTGTAGATGAAAAGGACCTCTATGAAGCCCTTGTTTCCGGTAAAGTGGCCGGTGCCGCCCTCGATGTGTTTGAAGAAGAACCTACGAAAAACAGGGAACTTATTTCCTTAGAAAACGTAGTCTGTACGCCCCATTTAGGCGCTTCTACCGACGAGGCCCAGACCAATGTGGCCATTGCCGTGGCGGAACAGATTGTGGCTTTCCTCCTTAGGGGGGAAATAAAGAATGCCGTAAACTTCCCCTCGGTAAGTGCCGAGATGATGCAGGTATTAAGACCTTACCTCTCGCTTGCGGAAAAATTGGGCACCTTTACGGCTCAATTAGTTTCCGGGGGTATCCAGGAGGTGGTGGTGGAATACAGTGGCGAGATTTTAAATTACAACTTAGCACCCATTACCATCTCTCTCCTCAAAGGTCTTCTGAGCCCCATCTTAAGTGCTACCATAAATTTCATCAATGCCCCTATAGTGGCCAAAGAGCGGGGTATAAGGGTTGTGGAATCGAAAAGCAGCGAGCCGAAAGATTATACCAATCTCGTTGATTTGACGGTAAAAACCTCACAGGAAACCATTTCCACAGCGGCAAGCCTCTTCGGGCGCAAGGATTACCGTATCGTAAGGCTGAATAATTTTACGATGGAGATCATTCCTGAAGGTCACATGATTGTGCTTTATAACTATGACCGACCTGGTGTTATCGGGAATATCGGTAGCACCTTGGGGAGCCACGGTATAAACATAGCTCGGCTCCATTTAGGGCGGGAGCAAGTTGCCAAGGAGGCCCTGGTTGTTTTGAGTACCGACAGCCCCGTGCCGGAAGAGGTACTTTCTAAACTCAAGAATTTACCCCATGTTATCGGGGTAAAGGCACTTAAGATGTAGGGAGTAATTTAAAAATGGCCAACGTGGTAGTGGTGGGTACTCAGTGGGGCGATGAGGGAAAGGGAAAGATCGTCGATTTCTTTGCTGAAAATGCCGATGTCATCTGCCGTTTCCAGGGTGGTAATAACGCAGGTCATACCATTTCCATAGGGGGAGAGGAGACCATTTTACATCTCATTCCCTCGGGGATTCTTCATGACCACAAGCTTTGTATTATTGGCAACGGTGTGGTGGTGGATCCTGCGGTGCTCCTTGAGGAGCTCGACCGGTTACGGGCCCGGGATGTTATTCCGCCCAATACCAAGTTACTCATCAGCGATCGGGCGCATTTAATTATGCCTTACCACAAGCGTCTGGATATTGCTCGGGAAACCCATCATTTAGGCAAGAAGATTGGCACCACTGGAAGAGGTATAGGTCCGGCCTATGAGGACAAGATTGCCCGGGTGGGGATCAGGGTCTGTGATTTGATGGATGAGGAAACCTTTCGTGAGAAACTGAGGAACAATATCGAAGAGAAAAACTTTTATCTCACCCGGGGATTCCAGGAAGAACCCCTCGATGAGGGGAAGATCCTTGGTGACTATCTTCGCTATGCCGAAAGGATCCGTCCCCTGGTGGCAGACACTTCCCTCGTCCTCGCGGAGGAGATAAGAAAGGGCAAGAAGGTGCTCTTTGAGGGTGCCCAGGGTTCCCATCTGGATGTGGACTACGGTACCTATCCCTATGTTACTTCTTCCAATACGTTAGCAGGAAATGCCGGTACCGGGACGGGGGTGGGACCGAAGGCTATCGATGAAGTGGTGGGGATCTGTAAGGCCTACACCACAAGGGTCGGTGAAGGACCTTTTGTTACGGAATTGACGGATGTTGTTGGGGACTACCTACAAAAAACGGGCAAAGAATTTGGCGCAACCACGGGAAGGAAGCGCCGTTGTGGTTGGCTTGATATGGTTCTAATCAGGCAGTCGGTGCGTGTTTCGGGTATCACGGGGCTTGCCATTACCAAGCTCGATGTCCTCACCGGTCTCAAGAAAATAAAAATCTGCGTGGGTTATCGGACGTCGGTGGGTGTATTTGTGGATAGCGTTCCTCCCAACTTGAGGTACCTTCAGGAAGCAGAGGCGATTTACGAAGAACTGGATGGTTGGGAGGAAGATATAACCCATGCCCGCAAGCTTGATGATTTACCGGTTAATGCGCGGCGTTATTTGGAGCGGATAGAAGCCTTAGCAGGTACCAAACTTTATTTGGTCTCCGTCGGCCCGAATCGGGATGAAACGATAATCTTGAAAAACCCCTTTCACGATTGGTCTTGACAAGGAAGGTACTTATTGTTAAGAGGACACGCCTTTAATTATGGGCCGTTAGCTCAGGCGGTAGAGCAGCGGACTTTTAATCCGTTGGTCGTGGGTTCGATTCCCATACGGCCCATCAAATAAAAAAACAGGGGGTTTCTGCCAATCGGCGAACCCCCCTTATGTATTTTTGAGGATGCCACCAAGAATGGGGAAAAAGAACTATCTTGCTGTCCTTGTCGTTATTTCTTCCCTTGGGGGTTTCTATCTTTCCAGCCTTTGGAGTTATCTCCTTTTCCATAGTTTGGCTGAGTTTTTCAGTGTCGTTATAGCCTGCGGGATTTTTATTGTCGCCATAAATACCCGAGACTTCCTTGATAATAATTATCTTCTTTATCTCGGTATAAGCTATCTCTTTGTGGGATTTGTTGATACGATTCATACCTTGGCCTATAAAGGAATGGGTGTATTTCCGGGATACGATGCCGATTTGCCCACCCAATTGTGGATAGGCGCTCGTTACTTGGAAAGTCTCTCTCTTTTTATCGCTCCCTTTTTCATGCACAAAAAACTGAAAGTTTTGCCCCTTTTTATCATTTATATCATTGTAGTATCCTCACTTTTAGTAAGTATTTTTACCGGTTTTTTCCCCCACTGCTTCCTTGAGGGTTACGGGCTTACACTTTTTAAGAAAGTGAGTGAATACATTATATCATTAATTCTCGTTTTTTCCCTTATATTTTTAGTTAGGCTCCGCCATGAGTTCGACCATCGGGTTTTAATCATGCTTGTCTGGTCAATTATCACTACTATATTTTCTGAACTCGCTTTTACTTTATACGTAAGTGTCTACGGCTTTTCCAATTTTGTGGGTCATATCTTAAAAATCCTTTCCTTCTACTTAATATATAAAGCCTTGATTGAAACGGGCTTGAAAAAACCTTACGCTCTCCTGTGGTTGAAGACAAAGAAAAGTGAGGAAATGCTCCGTGCAGAAAGGGATAAGATCAAGCAATATCTCGATATTGCGGGCGTAATACTGTTGATTATCGGTGCCGATCAACAAAAAAGGATGTGAGGTATTAGGTTGCAAAGAGGAAGAGATTATAGGAAAAAATTGGTTTGATAGTTTTATACCTGCATCAATAAGGGAAGAAATGCGACGAATATTTGCCCAAATCACCTCGGGAGAGGTAATACCTCATGCCTATGTGGAGAATCCCGTACTGACGAAGGAAGGGAAGGAGCGTTTGATTGCCTGGCATAATACCTTGATTAGGGATGAACGGGGGAACGTGGTGGCTTCTTTAAGTTCTGGTGAAGATATTACGGAAAAAAGACAGATAGAGAAGGAACGTGAAGCCCTGATCGAGAAATTGGAAAAGGCTCTCTCTCAAGTGAAGGTTTTAAGTGGTCTACTGCCAATTTGTGCCTCCTGTAAAAAGATACGCAATGATCAGGGTTACTGGATCCAGATTGAAACCTATTTGCGCGACCATTCAGAGGCAGAATTCAGCCACGGTCTCTGCCCGGAATGTAAAAAAAGACTCTATCCCGAATTGACCAAGAAACCCTAAAACGAATAGTCTGCAAAATTAGATTGACAAGTTTTCCCAGATTTACTACATTGCCGACCAAATGGTTGATGGAAACAGTGAGGGGGGATGGTTCTGTTCAAAGATTTGCGTGCGTTCCTTGAAAAGGCTGAAGAGTACGGGCAATTGAAGGTGATCGAAGGTGCCCACTGGGATTTGGAGATAGGTCTCCTTACTGAGTGGCAGGCGGGTCTTCCTGATTCACCTGTTTTGTTGTTTGACCGTATCGTTGGCCACACCCCTGGCTTTCGCGTGGTTTCCAACCTTTTTACTAACAATTTCCGCACAGCACTTGCCCTGGGTTTACCCGTGCAAGCCTCCATTCCTGAGCAGATTCGGGTATGGCGGGCAAGGGAAAAAAACCTCAAACTTATTCCCCCCCGTTTTGTGGCGAAAGGCCCTGTCATGGAAAATGTCGAGGTGGGAGGAGAAGTTGATCTCTTTAAATTTCCTTCCCCCAAATGGCATATCCGTGATGGGGGAAGGTATATTGGTACCGGTGATATGGTAATTGTAAAAGACCCGGAAACGGGTTGGGTAAACTTGGGAACGCAAAGGGTGCAGGTGCACGACCGTAATACGGTAACCATTGTTATGTCTCCCGGCAGGCACAACGAAATCTTAAGGAGGCGCTACTGGGAAAAGGGGGAAAATTGTCCCGTGGCCATATCCTGCGGCCAGGCTCCTCTCTTATGGGCGGCTTCCAATTTTGCTTTACCCTGGGGTGTTTCGGAGTACGATTATGCCGGCGGTCTCTTAGGGGAGCCTGTCGAGGTTGTAAAAGGCGTTACTACAGGGCTCCCCATACCCGCCACGGCAGAGATTGTACTGGAAGGGGATATACTGCCACCGGGTGTAGATGATCGCCAGGAAGGGCCCTTTGGTGAATGGGCCGGTTACTATTCCGACAAGGAAGAAAAAACCCTGCCGGCCGTCAAGATAAAATCGGTCATGTATCGAAACAACCCCATTATCCAGGGGAATCCACCGCTCCTCATGCCTCTTGATTATGCCTTGGGTAGACACATCCGTCGGGCGGGGGTGATCTGGGAGGAGTTGGAGAGGCAGATTCCCGGGATCAAGGGAGTCTGGATTATGGAGGGGGCTACCATCCACGGGAGTATCATCATTTCGCTTAAACAGGAATTTCCCGGTCATGCCCTGATGGCGGCGATGCTCACGGCGGGCTCTTACGCCACGGCCTATATGTTGAAATGGATTATCGTGGTGGATGAGGATATCGATCCCACGAAGGCCCACGAGGTCAACTGGGCGTTAGGGACCAGGATTTCCGACCCCTCATCTCAAATCCATATTATAAACGGCTGCTGGGGAAGCTTTGCTGATCCTGCCCTACCACCAGATAAGCGTGTGAAAAAGCAGTATGACCATCCCTTAATCATTGTTCTTGCCTGCAAACCATTCCACTGGATAAACGAATTTCCACCTTCGGTGAAATCACCCCCGGAGGTATTGGAGAAGACGATAGAAAAATGGAAACCCTATTTTGAAAAAAATCCTTGAATCTTTTGGGGGAAATATGATGGGAAAAAGGTGGGGTTCAGTAATTTTGCTTTTCCTTTCCCTGGTTTTTCTAAAAGTTGAGACTTTACGGGCGGCACCCTACTATGAGGGGAAAGTCATACAATTCATTGTGGGTAACAGTCCCGGTGGGGGATACGACCGTATTGCCCGGCTCATAGCCAAACATCTTCCCAAGCATATTCCTGGCAATCCACGGATCATTGTCCAGAACATGCCCGGCGCGGCCAGCATCATTTCCGCCAATTATATCTATACCATCGCCAAGCCCGATGGTCTTACCATCGGGGTACCGGGGCGGGGGATACCTTTGGCTCAGCTTTTGAAGGTGGAAGGGGTGAAATACGATGTGATGAAGTTTTCCTGGATTGGTTCCATGGCTGTGGAAAGCACGGTTCTTACGGTGCGAGCGGACCTGCCCTACTATACCTTTGCCGATCTCAAGCGGGTGAAGAATCCGTTAGCTATTGCCGGTACGGGTTTAGGAGAGAGCAGTACCCAATTCGGTATTCTCTTAAAGGAGTTCGCCGGTCTTAACATCAAGTTTGTCTTTTACCCCTCGGGCAGTGAAGCCATGCTCGCCTTGGAGCGTAAAGAGGTGGATGGGAGGGTTTCTTCCTATTCGGGTATCAAGCCCTACATTGAAAGGGGACTGGTCCGTCCCTTGATCCGTGGCCGGGCGGCGGAAAAGGGGAATGAACATTTACCCGTCGATGAAGACCTAACGACGGACCGGAAGGGGAAAATTTTTATGGCCATACGTTCGGCGGTGGAGCTGGTCGGCAGGCCCTATATCGCGCCTCCCGGTGTACCTCCTTCGGTGATGAAAATCCTGCGCGAAGGCTTTGCCAAGGTGACAAAAGACCCGGAAATGATCAGGGAAGCGAAGAAGGGCATGCTCGATTTGGAGTATACACCTGCCGAGGAATGCTTGAAGATACTGGGGGAGTTATTCCGTCAGCCCAGCGATATTGTGCGGGAATTGGGCAACTATGTAAAGTTTTAGGAGGCCTTTATGCATTGGGGTATGGTGGTAGATTTGAAGTTATGTATCGGTTGCAACACCTGTGTGGTGCTTTGTAAGATGAGGAACGGCACCCCGCCGGGGATATTTTGGAACAAGGTTTTAGAGGAAGAAGTGGGTACCTTTCCTGCGGCGAGGCGGGTTTTTTGGCCGGTACGTTGCATGCAATGTGAGGACCCGGCCTGTGTGGAGGCCTGTCCCACGGGAGCTTCCTATCAGCGGGATGATGGCCTGGTTCTCATTGATGGTGAGAAATGTGTAGGTTGTCGGGCCTGCATCCTGGCCTGTCCCTACGAGGCCCGTTACCTCTATGAGGATGGGAATGGTTATTTTGGTAAGTATCTTACTCCTTTTGAAGAGAGGGTTTATAAGAAGCACATTAAGGGGACGGTGCAGAAGTGCGATTTCTGTGTCAGCAGGCTGGAGGAGGGTTTGAAGCCTTCCTGTGTGGAGGGTTGTTTGACGGGTGCCCTTATTTTTGGGGATCTTGATGACCCGGAAAGCGAAGTGAGTCGTGCCCTTGCGGAGCCGAGGATACGTCTCCGCTTAAGGGAGGAATTGGGTACCAGGCCTTCCATCTATTATTTGCCTTAGGAGAGGTTACTATGGAGAGAAGGGATTTTGTTTTAGGTTCATGGCAACAGAGAGAGTGGCGGGGCAAGGTAATTACGGCCCTCTTTTTCACCGGTTCGGGTGCGGGTTTGTATTTCCTTTCTTTGATTGTCGGTTATCTCTGGGGTATGGCGATAGGGATTGCCCTCGTTTTGTTGGGATGCCTCTTTCTTCTTCTGGACCTGACCCGACCTCAGGTGGCATGGCGTCTTCCTACTAAGCTGGCCAAATCATGGATGAGTCGGGGTGTCGTGGGCATCACCCTCTTTGTTCTTATCGGGGTTTTGCATGTTCTTTCCCTTTCCCTTACGCCCGATGCTTGGACGACGTTCGGTATGCCCTGGCGGGAGGGACGTTGGGGTTTGATGTTTTTGGGTTTTCTCTCCGGTCTGGGAGCCCTCTTTGTGGCTACCTATCCCGGTTTTCTCTTGGGCAACATGCGGCCCCTTTCCCTCTGGAACAGTGCCTACATACCTGCCCTGTTTCTTGTTTCGGGACTGTTGGGAGGATTCGGTTTCCTCTATGTTTTGCCCTTCCCCTGGCAGGCGCTGCCGTGGTTTGCCTTCTTGAAAAATATGGGTCTTATCCTCGTCGTTGTCGAGCTCATCCTTATCTCCGGTTTGACGTGGCTTAGTCTTCCCGGGGCTACGCGGGAATCCATTGCCCTTTTTACCCGTGGTCCTTTTCGATACCACTTTTATTTGGGTCTTCTGGGTTTGGGCCTCATTGTTCCCCTTGTCCTTCTGGGCCTCGTTTCCATCGGGGTGGGGATCGTTTCCTTCCTCTTTCTGGAGGGGATTTTACATCTCATCGGTGTGTTTTTCCTGAGATACCTGATTATCAAAGCCGGTGTAAGGGTTTCCATTAATTGAGTTGGGAGGAGAAAATGCAAGAGGACGTATGGATTCATACCATCTGTGGCATGTGTATAGGGGAATGCGGGATACTGGTGCGACGGGTGGACGGCGTTGTGGTGGATATAAAAGGTGATCCCAATTGCCCTAACAGTCGGGGGAAGATCTGTGCCAAGGGGGCGGCAGGGATTATGACGCTCTACGACCCCGCCCGTCTTACGGTACCTATGAAGCGCACCAATCCGGAAAAGGGTATCGGTGTTGATCCGGGCTGGGTGCCCATTTCCTGGGAAGAGGCCTTAAGCACCATTACGGAGAAACTGATAGAATTGCGCAAAGACGATCCCCGAAAATTGGTTTTCTGTACCTTTGATACCTTCACCATGCGGGAGAAGATGGTGCCCTTTGCCCATGCCTTCGGCACCCCTAATACCCAATGGCAGGGATACTACTGCGGCCAGTACCTCCATTCTTCCATGTATTTGAGTAACGGCACCTTCCACTGCGATTTCGATATGGAATACATCAATTACCTCATGCTCTTTGGTAACCAGCAGGGCTTTATGGCTGGTCTCAATCCTAATCTCTCGGCACAAAAGATGGCCAATGCCCGTAAAAGGGGGCTTAAGGTTGTAGTAGTGGATCCCGTCTGTGGTCCCCATGGATCCAAGGCCGATGAATGGATACCCATCCGTCCCGGTACCGATGCTGCCCTGGTACTTTCGATGATGAATGTTTTGCTCAATGAATTAAAAATTTACGATGAGCCTTTTATTAAAAGATACACCAACGGCCCCTATCTCGTTAAAGCCGATGGTTTCTACATGCGGAAAGAAGGCAAGCCTCAGGTTTGGGATGTTAAAGAGGGAAAGGCCAAGCCCTACGATGCGGAAGTTGCAGACTATGCTTTGGAAGGTGAATTTGCCATCGATGGGGAGATCTGCCGTCCTGCATTCCAGCTCTTGCGGGAACATTTAAAGAAATACACACCCAAACGGGCCGAGGAGATTACCACTGTTTGTGCCTCCACCATCTATCGTCTTGCTGAGGAATTTGGGAAGGAGGCAAGAATTGGCTCCACCATCGTCATCGACGGAATAGAATTTCCTTATCGACCGGTGGCGGCCAATATCTATCGGGGAGCGGGAGCCCATAAGCACGGCGTGGCGGCGGCCCTGGCGATTAATACACTAAATATGATTGTGGGCAATTACTATGTGCCCGGTGGTCATCGAGGCATGAATCTCATCGGCCCTTCCTGGGAGTGGAAACCCGGTGAGTATGAGGGTTTGATTACTCCGCCGGATAATCCGGAGGTGAGTCACGATGGTGTGAATTACTATACCTATGAAGTGAAACCGCCGGTCAGGACGAACCTGAAAGAACTTTTCCCCATCAGCAGTAACTGGTCACCTATGAACATTGCCACCAGTATCGCCGCGGAAAAATACAAGTTACCCTATAAACCGGAAATCCTCATCACTTCCCGGCGGAATCTCTTTATGGGTGGCTGTGATTACACTATTACCGCCCAGGCTTTGAAAAGCTACAGATTCATTGTTAGCTTCTGCGTCACCTTGGACGAGATGAGTGAATTTGCCGATATCGTTTTGCCCGATACGATTTACCTCGAGAAATTGGATACCATGGTAAATAAATTGAACTGGAGCCATACGGCTGAAACGGGCTACTTCTATTGGGGTATCAGACAACCCGTTATGGACCCACCGGGGGAAGCTCGGGACTGGGGTGATGTACTGCTCGAAATTGCCGAACGGATGGGGCTTTTGGGAGAGGTATACAAATACCTCAATCAGCGCTTCAAGCTGAAAGAGGAATATGCCCTTGATCCTAAGCAGAAGTACAGTTGGGAAGAGATCAACGACCGCAAACTGAAATCCAAGTTCGGTGAAGATAAAGGCCTTGATTGGTTTAAAGAACACGGGTATCTTACCCTGAAGCGGAAGGTGGATGAATTATACCCCCTCCCCTGGCTCAAGGTACGTTTCCCCCTTTACTTCGAGAACGTCCTTGCTGCAGGTCGTAAGGTCAAAGAAGTTACGGAAAGTCTGGGGTTAAAAGACTGGGACATCTCCGATTATGTTGCCCTGCCCGACTGGAAACCATGCAGTTCCTTCACTCCACCTCCTGAATATGACCTTAAGGTGGTCAATTTTCGAGTGGCCACCCATTCCATGTCTTGGACGGCGGAAAATCCCTGGCTGGCTGAGGTGGCTGAATTCAATCCCTATGCCCAGCGGATTTTGATCAATGCAGAGACGGCAAAAAGAAAGGGAATCAGGGACAGAGACAGAATCTGCGTGGAATCTTCCGTGGGGAAAGTTGTGGGTGAGGCCAGAGTGACGCATTGTATTCACCCCGAGGTGGTAGGAATTTCGAGCCATTTCGGGGCCTTTGCAAAGGGGAAGCCCATTGCCTACGGTAAAGGAGCAAACTTCAATAAATTGGTTCCCTACGACACGGATCCCGTAAGCACCGGCGTAGATGCCTGTGTTGCCGTTAAGGTTTATCGGGTATGAGGTGCTCTATGAAGGTTTTTAAGTTTTTAATTCCTTTTCTGCTTTCGTTGAGTTTGGTTTCGCCCCACATGGCGATGGCAAAGGAGACCTTTCCCACCAAGCCCATTACCATCATCGTACCCTATGCCCCTGGTGGCTCGCTCGATATTGCCGCAAGGGCCCTTAGTCCGTACATGGGTCAGTACCTGAAAACATCTATAATTATCAGCAACTTACCCGGTGCAGGTGGGGCGATAGGCACGGCGAAAACCTTTGCAGCAAAACCTGACGGGTACACCTTGGTTTGCTGGTATACCCTGCCGCCCCTTCTTGAAGAATATAAACATAAGGTGCCCTACCGCACCCTGGAATTTACACCAGTTGCAGGTATCTCCCGGGACTACCCGATTTTGGTGGGTCATCCGGAGGTTATTTCCACGATAGGTGAATTCTTGAAGCAGGCAAAGGAAAGGAAGATTGCCATCGGTAACAACGGTCCCTTTAGTATAACGGGTCTGCAGATAAGATTAATGGCTTTGGAGCTCGGTTTGAAGATTAATTGGGTAAATTATGGGGGAGCCGCAGAAAGTTTGGCGTCCCTCGCGGGGAAGCACTTAGATGCCGTGGCGACCATGACGGAGTCGGCCATGCCCATGGTAAGGGCAGGCAAGCTCGTGCCGCTCCTTATCTTTGCCGAGAAGAGGCACCCCAAATTCCCCTCAACCCCTGTCCCCCAGGAGTTGGGGATGAGGTTTTCTCTAATCAGCGCCTATCTCGCCCTGGCGGGACCACCACGGATACCGGAGGAGCGCGTGGTTATCTTAGAAAAGGCTGTGAAATATGCGGTGAATCACCCGGATTACGTGGCCTGGCGGGAAAAGATGAGTACTGCCGCGCCCTCCTTTGCGGGAGCGAATCTCTATGGGAAAGAGATGGAGAGGATGGCACAAATCGCCGAAGCATACAAAGATATCCTTACACCGGAAAAATAAACGAGGAGGTTTCTATGGGGAATTTTTACGACCATTGGCTTTCCGCCCATGATGAATGGCAAAGGCAGGTGGCCCAGGCAAGAAAATGTATCCATGAGGAAGAATTACAGTGGGTACGGACCAGACAGGATTACCGGGCGGCCCTTTTATGCTCCCGGGCAAACGGTTTCCTCACCTCGGGGGATATCATGTTAGGAGAGATACCGCCCCGCTGGAATACGGGGAAGCATTATCATGGGGAAGAGGCTATCTATATCATCAAAGGTCGGGGTTGCAGTGTAATCGATGGAAAAAGGTACGATTGGGAGCAGGATAGTTGCCTTTTCATCCCCTTTGGGGTGGTGCATCAACATTTTAACTTAGGTGAGGAAACGGTGCGGTACTTTTCCGTTATGGCTGTAGCCCTTGAGATGTTTGCCGGTGTGGCCAAATTCTTCCAGTTCGAAGATGCGGCCCAGACCCATCTCCATGCCTTGGATGGTATCCCGTATGCAGAATCGAGCATTGATCCCGAACTGGGACGGATCATCATGCGTGCCGGTGAGGCACCGGTCGTACCGGGTGAAAAGATGGCCGAGGTCTGGTCAAAACAGGAGGACGAGTATTCTAAGACCCTTGCAGCCGAAATGAGAACGCCAGGGGCGAAGGGGCATCGCTCACGGATGGTGCGGCTGATGAGATGGCAGGATAGTGGATTCCAAGCGAAGGAGGTAGAAATTTCGGGAATCATGTATGATGCACCGGGTAGCAATTCGGGGAAACATGCCCACATGGAGGCTGTGCTCTATACCCTCGAGGGAGAAGGGTATTCCCTTATCGACGAGGAACGGGTAGATTGGAAGGCGGGTACCTTGATCCATGTACCGGGCCCTCAGACGATTCACCAGCACTTCAATACGGGTACCGTTGAGGCGCGCCATATCCGGGTAAATTTCACGCTCCGCTCCAAGATTTTCCAGCCCATTGCCAAGAGGGTGTGGCCTTATCTCTATTACGAATTCAGCAGGCAGGAAGGATAGGGAGGTATTATGCTCGGTTGGCGGGCAAGGATCGGCTCCATCCAACCCTCCCGGGGTGATACCTTTACGTACGAGTTTTATAAATTGGCACCCGAGGGGGTGGTACTGGTGACTACGGCGACAAACATTAGAGAATTGACCCCGGAGGAATTCGAGCGGGCCCTGGGGGAGTATGAGAAGGCGGCGCTCATCCTTGCTTCTGAGGAGGTGGATTTTATCCTCGTGGGGGGGACACCTGTAATTGCCTTGAAAGGCCTGGGCACCGATCTGGCCATAGCTCAGAAGATTACAGAGGCTACAGGGATTCCTGCCATGCATAATTTCACCGCCGTTATAAACTCCCTGCGTAAATTAAACATCAAGAAGCTGGCCGTAGCCACCCCTTATACGGATGAGGTGAATGAGCGACATAAAAAATTCCTCGAAGCAAATGGTTTTGAGGTGGTAAAAATCAAGGGGATGCAGCTAACGAGAAATGTGGAGATAGCGAAGCTCCCCCCCTACAGCGCCTACCGCCTCGCCAAGGAAACCTTCCGGGAGGCAAGAGGGGCGGAGGGGCTTTACATTTCTTGCTCTCGCTGGCAAACTGTATCTTTTATCGAGACTTTAGAGAGGGACCTTAAGGTGCCCGTCGTTTCCAACAGCCTTTCTTCAATCTGGGCGGCCTTTGTTCATACGGGGGTAGGTGAGACAAAACCAAGCTTCGGCCAACTGATGAGAACCCTCTGAAGGAGTCGGCCTATGAAGAGAAATTCCATGATTGGTTCGGTATTTTTTGTGCTTTTGTTGATAGCATATCCCGGATGGGGAGAAGTCTATCCCCAAGGAAAGGTTACCTGGATCGTCGGTCACCCCCCCGGCGGTGGTATCGATTTGACGGCAAGGGGATTGGCGCCGTATTTAGAGAAATACTTAAAGGCCCTTTC
>Ga0315298_1000899_pt1 | contig 56759 bp, 52 predicted proteins | sample WHS_1_MG_FD_203077 | JGI IMG/M metagenome (GOLD analysis project Ga0315298, IMG submission 203077) | Extremophilic microbial mat communities from Washburn Hot Springs, YNP, Wyoming, USA - WHS_1_MG | ecosystem: Environmental > Aquatic > Thermal springs > Hot (42-90C) | place: USA: Wyoming... | reverse complement strand
CCTGGGGGAATTTTGCTACCGGTTCAACCGCCGCTTCTGGGAACCGCAAATGTTCAACCGGATGCTTCATGCTTGCGTCAACTCGGCAGCCATTACCTTTTCAGAGCTAAAGGCATAATCGTATTTTGATATTTATTTGTTCTTCAAATTTTTTATTAATACTAGGTGCAACAAATACAACCGCAATAACTAAAGCCTCTTCATTTTTACGGACAAGGAGTTTACGGGCATCGCCCTTGGCTTGGGACAGGGCATCTGAGGCACTTTTAATACTCCATGTATGCTTAGCTTCAATGTATTCCCCTTGCTTACCATCAATGGAATGTATATAGAGATCGCATGATCCTCGTTTTTTGCCGCGTTTTTTAACTCCGAATTCTTCTAATGCGAGCCACCCGGCTTTCCAGGCTGCGCCTGAAAGAACCCCGACATTGGCACGTTCAGTGTAATAAAAAGGGGCGTCTTCTCCTTCCATAAAGTCTCAATAATGTTTAACTAAATTGTTCCATGTTCTTAGAAGAATTTCCCAATGAGATAATACCGTGTTGTGGACCTTAACTCCCTTAATATCTTTCCTCATTGTTATAACTCCTTTCCCTTTAAAATTATATTTTTAATAAACGCCCTAAAATCTCCTCCGGCGTAATCAGCCGACCGTCAATTCTATTAAGGGTCTCCACCCGGGTGGCCCCCTGGTTGATGCGTTTCACCTCCCGGGCAATCTGGCCCCGGTTCAGCTCCGGCACCAGCACCGCCCGCACCCGCCGCAGGTGCGGCTCCAGGGCCCGGCGGGGGAAGGGCCAGAGGGTGGTCAATTTAAACAACCCGGTCCTGAGGCCCCGGCTCCGGGCGTCGTCCACCGCCCGGCGGGCGGAGCGGGCCACCGACCCGTAGGCCACCACCAGCACCTCGGCGTTTTCTGTCCGGTATTCCTCCACCATCTGAATGTCCGAGAAGTGCTGGTTGATTTTGCGGAAGAGCCGGTTCAGGAAAGGCACAATTTCATCCGGGCGCTCCGTGGGAAAACCCCGCACGTCATGAATTAGGCCGGTGACATGGTAGCGGTAGCCGTCCCCCAAGATGCCCATGGGCGGCACCCCCCGGGGAGTGTCTTCGTAGGGGATGTACCAATCCGGCGGCATAGTGGGCTTGAGCCGGTCCACAATTTCCAGTTCCCCGGGGGGCGGCAGGATGATCTTTTCCCGGGTGTGGGCCACCACTTCGTCGGACAGGATGATCACCGGGGTGCGGTAGGTTTCCGACAGGTTGAAGGCCTTGACCGTGAGGGCGAAACACTCCCAGGTGGTGGACACTGACAGCACGACGATGGGGTGGTCGCCGTGGGTGCCCCAACGGGCCTGCTGCACGTCGCCCTGGGCCACATGGGTGGGCAGCCCCGTGGAAGGCCCGCCCCGCATGACGTTGACGATGACGCAAGGCACTTCGGCAATGACTGCAAAGCCCAGGTTTTCCTGCATCAGGGAGAAACCCGGGCCGCTGGTGGCCGTCATGGCCTTGACGCCAGCCAGCGACGCCCCGATGACCGCCCCCAGGCTGGCAATTTCGTCCTCCATCTGGATAAAGGTGCCCCCCAGGGCCGGGAGCCGGAGGCTCATGCGCTCGCTGATCTCTGTGGCCGGGGTGATGGGGTAACCGGCAAAAAACCGGCACCCGGCATAAAGCGCCCCTTCCACCATGGCTTCGTTTCCCTGAAGAAGGAGGGGGCGCCTTGCTTTTAATAATTCAGACATAACAGCGAATCAGAACCTTGGATTAATCCGGCAGGGGAACCGGTTAATCCGCCTCCTCTCTGGGTTTCTCCGCCGGGCACTCCCGGACGCTGATGGCAAAGTCCGGACAGTGGATTTCACACCAGCCGCAGCCGGTGCAGCGTTCAGGGTGCGTCACCACTGGGTTGCCTTCCTCGTCCACGGAAAGACATTTCCAGGGGCAGAAGGCCACGCAGATACCGCAAGCCTTGCACCAAGCCCGATAGATGTCGATTTCATAGGGTTTCTCCGGTCTGGCTGCTTCATTCCGGGAGACGGCCTTCTTTTTCCGGGGCGGGCGATCCCTGATGTCCTGAGGGCTAGAAGTCTTCTCAGGCATACCGGGCCACCTCCCTTCGGACTTCGACCCGGCGCCGGTGCCACCGCCGCAACGCCTTGTCAATCTCCACCACCACAATGACTGATCCCGCGATCCCCAAAACGAGGGCCCAATCATATGCGGTCAGGGGGGCGGACCGGAAGAGCCAATGCAAAGGGGAGGCGTAAACGAAGGCCACCTGCGCCACCGTGGCGGCGATCAGGGCGTAAAGCAGAAACGGATTGCTGACCGGACTGATGGTGAAGATGGACTGATATTCCGAACGGCTGTTCCAACATTGGAAAAACTGGAAAAACACCATGGTGGTGACCGCCAGGGTGCGGGCATATTCCAGGCTGCCGCCGTTGTTGAGGCCGTAAAGGAACATTGCCACCACTCCGGCGGAGATAAGCAGGGCTAACAGTATGGTCCTTTGAATCAGCACGGGCGACATGATGCCTTCTTTGGGATCCCGGGGAGGTCGTCGGTCTATGTCTTTTTCTCCCGGCTCGAAGGCCAGGGCCACGTCCTGCAGGCCGTTGGTTACCAGGTTGATCCACAGAAGCTGGGCAGGCAGAAAGGGCAACGGCAGTCCCATGACCACCGTACCGATGATGGTGAAGATAGCCGCGATGCCGGTAGGAATCAGGAAAAAGGTGACTTTCCGGATATTGTCAAACACCACCCGGCCCTCTTTCACGGCCGCAAAAATGCTGGCAAAATTGTCATCGGCAATGATCATGTCCGCCGCTTCTTTGGCTACATCCGTGCCGCTCAGGCCCATGGCCACCCCGATGTGGGCCGCCTTCAGAGCCGGGGCGTCATTGACCCCGTCGCCGGTGACCGCCACGATTTCGCCGTGCTTCACCAGCTGTTGGGTAATGCGGAGCTTGTGCTGGGGCGATACCCGGGCGTAAACATTGACCTTCTCCACCAGCCGGAAAAGCTCCTCATCGCTCATCTCCTCCAACTGCCGGCCGGTGAGCACCCGGGCGGTTTCGGGCTCCTGGGCCCGATGCACCACGGCCAGGATAACATTTTTCACCAACTCAAAGAGCTGGGTGTCCTCCGTGGGGATATCGGGGCGATCGGCCCGCTCCCGAACCTCGTTTTGGACAATCCCGGCTTTTTGGGCCACCGCGGCCGTAACTTCCTTAAAAAGATCGAAAAGCTCTTCGTCACTCAGATCCTTTATCGCCAACTGCTCCGCCTCTGCCTCAGTCCTTGCCCCCTCCCGGGTGTTGCCGAGGATGGTCAGGCGTCTGGCGATGGCCTCTGCCGTAATGGCATGGTCTCCGGTGATCATCTTTACCTTGATACCGGCCCGTTTGCAGCCGGCCACGGCTTCTATGGCCTCCGGGCGGGGCGGGTCGATCATGCCCTGGAGGCCGGCAAAGATCAGGCCGGTGCGCAAATCCTCAGCTCTGAGTTCAGTATAGTCCGGAGGCATCTCCCGATAGGCCATGGCCAGGACCCGAAGGCCGTCCCGGGCAAAATTGTTGGCGATCCGGGAAACCTTTTGCCACCGGAGGTAATCCGATGATTCCCGGGGCAGTTGCTGGCAGGAAAGGCAAATTTCCAGGAGTTTTTCCGGGGCACCTTTGATGAAGATATAATTCTTGTCCTCCCCCCGGTGCAGAGTGGCCATAAAGCCCCGCTCCGACTCAAAGGGAATGATGCCCAGTTGCGGATATTTCTCCCTTTCTTCCTCCGGATTCAATCCGGCTTTGATGGCGGCCACCAGCAAGGCCCCTTCGGTGGGGTCACCTTGCACGTGATACTTGCCATTCTCCTCAAAAAGATGGGATTCGTTGCACAGAAGGCCAACGCGGAAGAGCATTTGCAGGTTGGGATAGTCCTTGGGGTTGACGGCCATCCACTGCCGCAGGATCTCCCCCTCCGGGTCATAACCGGTACCGGTGACCTCAAAAACCTGTTCGCCGTCAAAGACCTGTTTCACGGTCATTTCATTCTTGGTGAGGGTGCCGGTTTTATCCGTGCAGATCACCGTGGTGCTGCCCAGGGTTTCCACCGCCGGCAGCTTCCGGATGATGGCGTTGCGCTTTGCCATGCGGGCCACGCTGATGGCCAGGGTGATGGTCACCACGATGGGCAAGCCTTCAGGGATGGCGGCCACCGCGGCGGCCACCGCGGTCATAAACATGTCTCGGGGACTTTCGCCGACCACTATCCCCAAGCCGAACAGTAACGCGGCGGCCGCCAGGATGACCAGGCCGAGGACGTTGGCAAACCGGTCAAATTTTTGTTGCAGCGGCGCCCGGGTGACGCCGATCTCCTTGACTTCTTCGGCAATGGCGCCCAGAGCCGACCGGGGGCCGGTTTCCACCACAATGCCCCGCCCCCGGCCGGCAACGACGATGGTGCCCATAAAGGCCATGTTTTTTTGGTCGCCCGGCGGCAAGCGGTCCTCTTTGATGGGCTTGACGGTTTTTTCCACCGGCAAAGATTCCCCGGTGAGGATGGACTCGTCCACTCGCAGTTCTATGCACTGGAAAAGTCGCAGATCAGCCGGCACCCTGTTACCGGATTCCAGCAACACCACATCCCCGGGAACAAGCAGCTGACTGTCAATTTCTTTTTCGCGACCGTTGCGGATTACCCGGGCCTTGGGGGTCACCATTCTTCTGAGGGCCCTGACGCTCTCCTCTGCTTTGTATTCCTGGAAATAACCGACTATGGCGTTTATAAGGATGACCGCCAGAATCACTCCCATGTCCTTGTATTCTTCCAGGAACATGGCAACCGCGGCCGCGATGATCAAAATGTAGATGAGCGGGCTGGCAAATTGATCCAGGAGGATTTTTAACCGACTGATGCCTTTGTCTTCAGCCAACTTATTGGGGCCGTACTCTGCCAGACGCTTTCTGGCTTCCTCCTCACTCAGGCCGTGCTCGGTGGTTCCCAGACGATCCAGAACCTCGGAGATCTCCAGCTGATACCATCCCATCCACGCTCTCCTTACATAAGGTTTCTGCTAGAAAGACCCTTCCCGCCGCTTCAGAAAATTCTGCAAAATATGCAGTCCCTCTTGGGTGAGGATGGATTCCGGGTGAAACTGCACCCCGAAAACCGTAAACCGCCGGTGCCGGAGGCCCATTATTTCCCCCACCGTAGTTTGGGCCGAGACCTGGAGGCAGTCCGGCAAGGTCTCCCGCTCCACGATGAGGGAGTGGTAACGCGTGGCTTCAAAGGGCGAGGGAATACCCTGAAAAATGTCTCTGCCATCATGATAGATGAGCGAGGTTTTCCCGTGCATCAGACGAGGGGCCCGGATAATCCTCCCGCCGAAGGCCTGAGCGATGGCCTGGTGTCCCAGACAAACGCCCAGGATGGGGACCTTGCCGGCGAAGTGCTGAATGGCGGCCACGGAAATCCCTGCCTCCGTAGGGGAGCACGGTCCCGGAGAGATAACCAGATGGGATGGATTAAGGCGTTCCAGACCCGGCACATCGATCTGGTCGTTCCGGAACACCCGCACTTCGGCTCCTAGCTGCCCCAGATACTGGACCAAATTGTACGTGAAAGAATCATAATTATCTATCATTACCAACATGACGACCCTCTTGGATTAAGCCAGGCAAGCGGCCCCCGTCCCCTGACATTTTGCCGGAGAGGATGCCGGGGAGCCTTTGCTTTTTCGGAAAAAGCCGGGTTCCCGAAATACTTCCGATACCTCACCACAGCCCTTCGCCGGCCAGCTCCAGGGCCCGCAGGAGGGCCATGGCCTTGTTCACCGTCTCCTGATATTCCCGGGCCGGGTCGGAGTCGGCCACGATGCCGGCTCCCACTTGGAGGTACACCCTGCCCTGATGCACTGTGAAACTGCGGATGGTGATGCAGAAATCCAGGTTGCCGGTGAAGGCCAGATAACCCACCGCGCCGGCGTAAGGGCCGCGGCGGGTGGGCTCCAGCTCCTCGATGATCTCCATGGCCCGCACTTTGGGGGCGCCGGTGACGGTACCGGCCGGGAAGGTGGATTTCAGCAGAGAGATGCCATCCTGGTCCGGGGCCAGCTCCCCCTCCACCTGGGAGACAATGTGCATGACGTGGGAGTAGCGCTCCACCGTGAAAAGTTCCGGCACCCGGACGCTGCCGACCGTGGCCACCCGACCCACATCGTTGCGCCCGAGATCCACCAGCATGATGTGTTCGGCCCGTTCCTTGGGATCGGCCAGAAGCTCCTTCTCCAAAGCGAGGTCCTCTTCCGGGGTCTTACCCCGGGGGCGGGTGCCAGCGATGGGCCGGTAAACAATCTGCCGGTCCTCCAGCCGCACCAGGATTTCCGGAGAGGCCCCCACCAGCTGCAGGTCGCCCAAATCCAGGTAAAACATATAGGGCGAGGGATTTATACAACGCAGGGCGCGGTAGAGGTCCAGGGGATCGCCCTTGAGCGGCGTGGTGAAACACTGAGACAGCACCACCTGGATGACGTCGCCCGCCGCAATATATTCTTTCGCCCGGGCCACCATGGCTTCAAACTCTTCCTGGCTGAGATTGGCGCTCAACCCGACGCGCTCCGGGGCCGGGGGGCCCTCCTGGGCCGGGGGCACCGGCTGCCGCAGGCAGCGGATGATTTCCTGAACCTCGGTCACCGCCTGGTCATACTGCTCTTTGGCGGCCAGTTCGGGACGCCGGTGCACTAGGACCATCACCTTGATGGTCTGCCTGAGATTGTCAAAAATCAACAAGTGATCGGGTAGCACCAGCCGCGCCTCTGGCATGGCCAAGGGCGGGGTCAGTTCCGGCAAACGCTCAATATAACGCACCATGTCATAGCTTAAAAAACCCACCAGACCGCCCCAGAAGCGGGGCAGCCCGGTTACCGCCGGGGTGTGGAAGCCGGCCAGTACCTGGCGCAGATGTTCAAACGGCCCCACGGCCAGGTCCAAAACTTCCGGCACTCCGCGGCGTATCAGACTCGCCTGCCCGTCTTTCACCTGAAAGATCAAGGAGGGATTGAAGCCCAGAAAACTGTAACGCCCCCATTTCTCCCCCCCTTCCACACTTTCCAGCAGAAAGGAAGGCTCCCGGTTCCTGAGTTTTTTGTAGGCCGAGACCGGGGTCTCCAGATCACCCAGGATTTCCCGATACACCGGAATGACATTGCTTTGCTCCGCCAGTTGGCGAAAAGCCGTGAAATCCGGCACCACCATACCCCGCTCCCTAAAGAGGCTTTTAAGTTAAAAAGCCGTGCCCCCTGTCTGGGCCACGGCTTTTAGCCTTTCCAAAAACCGAGGCCCCTCCGTGAGGGGCCCCGCAATTTTAAACCAGGCACTGGCAGGCGCACCTCACGGCCTCAGAATGCCACGCCACCAGCGCCAGTTTGGGCAGTTCTTCCTAAGCATGCTTATCTAATATACCAACAGTGCTTTTCTGTCAATCATTTTCGGGCGCAAAATCCCCCCTCATTTGCCCGGTGCTTCGGTGGTCACCGTCTCGGCTCGCCACAGTTTCTGTTCCTTGGTTTCCTCCTTCCGATGGAGGCAAGGGGCAAAGCCGCAAATGGGGCACTCCACCGGCTCACAAGGGTCAAGGTGAATCAGGACATCTGCCATGCCCTCGTATTTGGCATTGAAGATCCGCTCCAGCTCCTTGACTTCGCGGTGTCCCTCCTCCAGGGGCAGATCCCGGGGCAGGACCAGATGAAAGTCGATGAACACCCAGTCCCCGGAGCGCCGGGCCCGGAGGCGGTGCACGTCAATCCACAGGTCTTTCCGGTGTTCTCTGAGGATGCCGGCGATCTCCTCCAAAAGTTCCGGGTCGGAGGCATCCATAAGTCCGGCGGAGGCTTCCTGCATCAGCCGGACCCCGATATACAGGATATGCAGGCCCACCAGGATTGCCAAGGCTCCGTCCAGCCAGTACCGGCCCGTCCAACAGGCCAGAAGGAGTCCGGCAATTACGCCCACAGAGGTGAATACATCGGTCAGGAGGTGTTTGCCGTCGGCCACCAAAGCCAGGGAGTGGGTGCGGCGTCCGGTGTGCACCAGCCCCAGTCCAAGAATAAGGTTGACCCCGCTGATGGCCAGCAACAAAAGAAGTCCCGCTTCCAAATGCGCCAGGACGCGAGGAACAAGGAGCCGGGGCACGGCCTGGTAGAAAATGCCCAAGGCGGCCAGAATTACCAGCGCCCCTTCGAAGCCGGCGGACAAATACTCCATCTTGCCGTGGCCGTAAGGATGGGAGGGATCCGGGCTTTTGGCCGCCAGGATGATGCTCATCAGGGCAAAGGCCGAAGCCGCCACGTTAATGATGGATTCCAGCGCGTCGGACAGGATGGCGGCGGAACCGGTGAGCCAGTAGACATAAAATTTCCCGGCCATCAGGGTAAAGCCCACCAGAAACGAGGCCAGAATGGCGATCAGCCGGATTTTCTGCGGATTGGAAACCGCGGCGGAAGTAAACCCAGCCTTCATTGATCCAGAGAAAAGGCTAAACTTTCAAGGCCTCCAGCAACTGCCGGTGCAGCCGCCCATTGCTGGCGGCGATGTTAGGAGAGAAGATGTTGTAGGGGCGGCCGTCAAAGGTGGTGATATGGCCTCCGGCCTCGGTAATCAGGAGCAGACCGGCGGCGGTGTCCCAGGGCTTCAGGTTCTCTTCATAGAAGCCGTCGAAGCGACCGCAGGCCACATAGGCCATGTCCAGGGCGGCGGATCCGGCCCGGCGCACCCCTTGGCTCAAGGCCAGCATGTTGCTCAGGCGGGCCATGGTCTGAGGCAGGCGCTCCCGGATATCATAAGGAAAACCGGTGGCCATCAGAGCCCGGTCCATCAGTTCCGTCCCGGACACCCGCACTGCCTGGCCGTTGAGCCGCGCCCCGCCGCCCCGGATGGCCTCGAACAGCTCCTCCCGCAAGGGATCATAAATGACCCCGTATTGCAGGACCCCTTCGGCCTCAAACGCAATGGACACGCAGAACATGGGAAAGCCGTGGGCATAGTTTACCGTGCCGTCCAGGGGGTCGATGATCCAGCGGTCCGGCTTGGCGCCGGAAGAAAAAAACTCTTTGGTCCCCTGCCCTTCTGACTCCTCGGCCAGAAACCCATGGTCCGGAAAACCTTGCCGGATGATGCGGACGATGATGTCCTGAGCTTGCAAATCGGTTTCGGTGACCGGGTCGATGACTCCTTTCAAATGGACTTCGTGAGGCTTGAGATAATTGAGGCGCAGCACCGCGCCGGCGGCCAGGGCCGCCTGTCGCCCGACTTTGACGATTTTATCCTTCATACCTGAAATCTCCCGCGGCCAGCCTACCTTTTCCGGTTTTTGCCTTTGGTTCCGGAAAGCCGGGCGCCCCCGCGGCGCGGGCTGGCCTTGGGCATGACCGGCTCCGGTTTCAACGGCGTAAACAAGGAAACCGTGAGAAGGCCGGTGAAAAAGCCCCCCAGGTGGGCCACCCAGGCAATAGCGCCGCCCTGGCGCAGCCCGTAAAACTGCAGAACCACCCAAAGGGCCAGCCAGACAAAGGCAGGGACATAGACAGTCTCAAAGCGCAGACGCCAAAAAACCAGGGTGAGGATGGGGCTCTGCGGCAGGCGCATAAGATAGCCCCCCATGACCCCGGCAATGGCCCCGCTGGCGCCGATCAAGGGCGCCGACAGTCGGCTCGAAGCCAAGACATGAAACAGACAGGCGAAAAACCCGGCAAAGAGATAAAAAGCCAGGAACCGGCCATGTCCCAGGTCTTCCTCCAAGGCTTCCCCGAACACCCAGAGGAACCACAGGTTGCCGACCAGGTGCACCCAACCGGCGTGCAGGAACAGGGAAATAAACATGGTGGCCAGAAGCCAAAGGGACGAGGCGCTCAGGAGTTTGAGCTGACTCAGCTTGGCAGGAATCGCCCCTCCGGTCATGAACAGATTCAGGGTGGCCCGGGGGCCGATGTGCAGGGTATAAAGAAAAACGATCGTATTGAGCGCGATGAGGCCCAGAGTGATCCAGGGCCGATTGCCTTTGGTAGCTGCGCCGCGTAACGGAATCATAACAGGCTGGCCGGAAGAGGTGGCAAACCGCGGTAAGGGCGGACTTCAAAGCCGCTTGCGTTTGCTACGGGAACGGCCTTGGCTTCCCGCCGGTTCAGGACAGGATTCCAAGGGCCGCGGACAAATCGGGGACGCAGCGCTTTCCTTTTGATCACTTAGATTTGGGGATCAAGGCCCTCTTTCCCCCACATTCTGACAAGGCAAATACCATACCCCCGGCATCCCTGCAAGTGGTTTTTTTCGCCCCGCCCTCGCAAAACTCTTCAAGCCCGGTCTGCTCCCGCCGGGAAGCCGGAAGTGCGGAGTCCAGCCCCGGCGGGGCGTCCCGCGGCCGGTCCCGCCTCAATGCGGCGGCGCGCTGCTGAACGGTGCCGTTGCAGAACCGCCCGCGTTTGCTTCTAAATTAGGGGAGAGGGGCATCGGCGACAGAACCGGGGTCAGAACAACTCAATCGCTGGGCGGTGGTCGTGAGCTGTGCGTCCCTCCATTACTTCGCAGTGGACCTGATGCTGACGGTGCATCACATACCTGTCGCGCAGTTCTGCGAGTTTTTCCTGTAAGGGACGCCAGTTCGTCTCTCCTTTCCCGGCGATGGCGTTGGCAATTTCTTCCCCATGCCTAGCCAGCAGCTGGAGGGCGGCCTGAACCTGCTCGATTTGCTGCCGCGAAATATCCTGATATTGCATCCGTCCCAGCACCGCGACAATGTCCTGGTGGATGCGATTCATCGCGCTGTGCGATTCGCTGCCGATCTGCATGAGATAATCGCTCACTTCCTGAAAGGCCCGGATCAGCCCCTGGCCTTCCGCGGCACAGACCTGATCCAGCTGCCGCGTGGCGGCCTCGGTTTGCTGCGAAAGCTTGCGCACCTCCTGGGCTACCACGGCAAAACCGCAACCCCTTTCTCCGGCGCGGGCCGCCTCGATTGCTGCATTCAAAGCCAGGAGATTGCTCTGTCGGGCGATGTCGCGGATGCTTTGGGTGAGGCCGGTGAGCCAAGTTTGGGTCTTGGTTTCAAAGCGCTGTGCCTGATGCAGGACAACCTCGCGGACTTTTTCCGCCTGGGCCTTAAGAGTAGCCAGCAGACTCTCACTTTGGCGACGGAGGGCCTCCAGGGCTTCAAGGCTTTTGACGGCGCCCGTCTCCGTGGCCGCATTTGCATTATGCAGATGCTCACCCAACAGGGCCGAGAACTTGGGCATCTGGGCGCAATCGGCCAGAACTTTCCTGAGAATAGCAGAGACGCCCGGGGGTTCGGCGACCTTCCTGCCTTTGACCGGCGATTTCTCAGGCACGAAACCCCGGAACGCCCCCCGGCTTAAGAAATAATGAGCCAAGGAGCCGGAAAGAAAGCTCAGGGCGGTGATCACGGCGGCCGCCTGGCGATTTTCGGCGCCGAAGAACAACGGCAGCCAAGGATGTATGGCCCAGGCGATCAAACCGGCGAGGCAGGCCAGCGCGGTGCCGAGGGCTCCGAAAACAAAGGAGCGGTCAACCATGGATTCCCCTTATCTTTGGCGGGAGGCAAATCTGTTTCCTTCCTTTCGTTAGCAAACCTTTACGCCCCTGGCAGTACCTGCTTAATCACTTTGATCAGGTCGGTACTGCCCACGGGCTTTACCAGCCAACCGGTGGCTCCCAGCCTTTTGGCTTCGTCGCGTTTGGTGGCCTGACTTTCGGTGGTCAAGGCCAGGATGGGGGTGAAGCGCAGGAGGGCGCGGGCGTTTTTTATAAACTCGAGGCCGTTCATTTTGGGCATATAGATATCGCTGATGATGAGGTCGGGCTTGAGCCCGCCCTTCAGACGCTGAAAGGCCTCCAGCCCGTCCCGGGCGGTTTCCACCCGGTAACCGGCCATTTCGAGCATTTGTTTAAGACTCATCAGCATTACGGCGGAATCGTCAATGGTGAATATGGTTTTTGCCATATCAAGACCCGCTCTCAGGGTTTAAGGCGGCTTCCAGCCAGACCGCCAGGTTTTCATCCCGCGGCCAGGCGGCGATTCTGGGCCTGGCCGCCATCAAGATTTGCAGGTTTGCAGCATGTAGATGGGTGCAGGCGGACAAATCCACCGCCCCCTGAGGATTTGCCACCAGCCAGTTGAGCAAGCTTTCGGCCTCCTCCACAGAAACCAGGTCACTGAATCGGGCCAAACCCCCCTCAAATTCAAGGCTCATCTGATCAGCTCCTTTGGGTTCAGGATCAGGCCTGAACCATCGATAATTTTTGTCCCTCTCGGTTTCTTCTCCTTCCGGCTTCAGCTCCACTTCCTTGCCGAGCTTGCGCGAAATATCGCGCACTAAACGGCGATGCAGCTCCGCGGTGGCCGCGGCGATGCTCTCAGCTGCCTGCTGCTGTTGGCCAGGGTGCGTGCCCTCTGGCGCCGCGCTTCCGCCCCCAAGGCAGAAGGCGATGACGCAGGTCTGCCGGATCGGGCTTCTCCGAAACATGAAACTTTTTCACCAAAGCCTGCCAAAACTCTTTTCTTTTGTTAACCTTAGATCGCAAAGCTGATTCGCTAACCGGCAGGCCGCCGGTCCGGATATTAATCATGTCGGCGCCCCGGACATTTTCTTTAATCCCCTGATTCAACTTTTCCCAACCTACGTAGGCCGGTGAGAATCTGGGCAAGGGCTGGATAAACCCGGAGGGCGGAGGGTTTGCTCGCCTTTGCCCTCGGAGTAAAGGTTTGCAAAATTCCCAAACTGCAGGGGAAATTTTCTGATTGTTTCCCTTTTCCCTTGAATCGGAGGGGCAATTTTATGATTATAAAAGGCAGACGCCACAGTGCTACTGGTAACCACCTAACTTTCTAAAAATCCGGACCCTGACTTTTGGAGGCTGAATATGTCCCGGAACTTAAAAATTGTCATTATAGGAGGAGTTGCGGCCGGGCCTAAGGCCGCGGCCCGGGCCCGGCGGTGTGATCCCCGGGCCGAGATCACTATCTTGGAAAAAGGTCAATATATTTCTTATGCCGGTTGCGGACTTCCCTACCTCCTTGGGGGCAAGGTTCCGGAAATTAAAGACCTTCTGGCCACTCCGGTGGGGGTGCTGCGCGACCCGAACTTCTTCCAGGCGGTGAAGGACATCCGAGTCCTTACTGGCAAGGAAGCCATTGCCATTGATCGGGTCCGGAAAGTGGTGAAGGTCCGGGATGTAGCCACCTCCCAGGAAGAGACCTATCCATATGACCGTCTGGTCCTGGCCACCGGAGCCGTGCCGGTGCGCCCCCCCTTGCCAGGCCTTGACCTGAAGAATGTCTTCGTCCTGCGCCATCCTGGGGACGGATTGCAGATCCTGGCCAGCCTGCAGGCGAACAAACCCCGGCGGGCGGTGTTGATAGGGGCGGGCGCCATCGGTCTGGAGGTGGCCGAAGCCTTGGTGGAACGCGGTTTGGAGGTTACGGTTATCGAGGCCCTGGATCAGGTCTTTCCCGGCTGGTTGGATTTTGAAATGGGGTCTGTGCTCCAACGGCATCTCGTCAGCAAGGGGGTCAACGTCCGGACCGGAGAGCGGGTCAGCCACTTCCTGGGTAACCAGGAAGGCCGGTTGGAAAAGGTCCGGACTGATAAAGGGGAATATGCGGCGGATCTGGCCATCCTGGCCATAGGGGTAAGGCCCAATGTGGACTTGGCCCGGCAGGCCGGCCTGGAAATCGGTTCCACCGGCGCCATCAAGGTGGACTCTTATCTGCGAACCTCGGATGAGAATATTTATGCCGGGGGAGATTGTGCCGAGGTCTATCACCGCCTGCTGAAACGGCCGGTGTTTGTGTCGTCCGGACAGATAGCCAACATTCACGGACGCATCATCGGGACCAATATCACCGGCGGCCGAGTCACCTACCAGGGGATGGTGGGAACCGGCGTGGCCAAAGTCTTTGATTACACGGTGGGCTGCGCCGGACTGACCGAGACCATGGCCCGGAAAGAAGGGTTTGAGGTGGTGACGGCGTTGGCGCCGAGCCTTGATCATGCGCATTATTATCCCGAAGCCAAATTTGTAGGCGTTAAAATGGTGGCCGAACGGGGCAGCGGCCGGATTCTGGGAGTTCAGGTGGTGGGTCCCGGTGATGCCGCCAAACGCCTGGATGCGGCGGCCACCGCCATTACCCTGGGAGGCACGGTGTTCGACTTGACGCAGCTTAACTTGGGCTATTCCCCGCCTTACTCCACCGCCATTGATGTGCTGATCAATGCCGCCTGGGTGCTGGAGAACAAACTCTCCGGGCTGGCAAAGACCGTAACTCCCATGGAGGTCCAGGAACTGACAGGCAAGAAGGAGGATTTCGTTTTGCTGGACGTCCGCACTCCGGCGGAAATTCAGGAGGTTCGCCTAATGCACCCCAAAGTGGTGGCCATCCCATTAGGGAAGCTCCGGGAAAGGGCAAAGGAATTTCCGAAAGACAGGTATTACATCCCGTTCTGCAAATTCAGCCTGCGGGGCTATGAAGCCCAGAAAATCCTGGAGGGCCTGGGATTCACCCAGGTGAAGTTTATGGAAGGCGGCTTGGTGCAGTGGCCCTACGAGCTGGAGACGGCGCCTCCGAAAGCAGACTAATCATAAGGACCTGCGATCCTGTGGGGCTGGAGCCCGAGATTCAGCCGGCTTTCGCCGGACGGCTCCGGCTAAATAATTTCCATTTTTCCAGGCGGGGGTTGTGGGGATAGCCTAAGAACAAATCGAGCTGCACTATGAAAGTATCATTGTGAATTTCCTTCCTGCGCTCATTTTTGAAGATATAATTGGCCTGGAGCTTTAGCTGGTTGCCCACCAGATAAAAATTCAGGCCCAGGGTGGTCCAGCGCAGGTCTTGGGAGTTGTGCAAGGCCTCGTTGGGGTCAAAATATTCGAACTTGGCCACCGCCTGTAGCCGGGGGTGGAGAAAATAAGCCCCTTGGACATAAAAGCCCAAGGCGTTTAAGCTGGGCAGTCCGGGCCGGCAGGCATGGTAACGGGCCCAAAACCCTTCCCCCCGGAAGGAGACCGGCCCATTATCCAAAGACAGGAAGATATTATAGTGGTAATCCCGGCCATTGAAATGCTGATACCCCAGTTTGCCGCTTCCCGGCAGCTGTTGGCGCAGGTCCAGATCATGATTCCGCCTAAAAGACATGGCGGCGCCCATCTGCAAATCCAGGTGGTCCTGGGGCAGGCGATACGGCTGCCAGGTAAGGCGGCCCACCAGCAAATATGACCCCCGGCGGAACAGGTGGCCCTCATTGGCCCCGTTGCCGCCCATGATCGCCAGATCATAACCGATTTTCGGCCGGGAGAAAAAGCCGCCGGCCAGCACCCCATAATCCCGGGCAAAGCTGTCTCCCAGCTTGCCGTTGGGGATGAGGTTGTCGGTGGGCAGGCTCCGTTCGATGCTGAGCAGCATCTCGTCCGGGGTAAAACGCTCAAAACCCATGGGAGGCAAGGTCTGGCCCACCTTGAGTTTGAAATGGGGGGAGAATTTCCATTGCATCCAGGCTTCCTGCAAGGTGACCCGGTTGTCCGTGGGGCTGAAATTGTGGGTCTTATACACGCCCTGAAAACAATAGGTTAATTGGGGGAGGGGCTCTCCCAGCAGCCGGAGTTTAAGGCGCCGCCAGCCGAAAAAGTGGTTGTCGATTTTATTACGGCTGTCGTTCTCGATGGCGGTGAAGCGGGGTTGCACCGTTAAATAAGCCATCAAAGGTTGGTCGGGAATGAAAAATTCCTCCCCCTTGATGAATTTGGGATAGGGGGAAGGTTCTGTAGCCGGGGCCGGGGAAACCAGAATCTCCAAAAGCAAAACCATTATCGCCAGGAATCTCAAACGATTCAGCGAGGCCCGCCGCACCACTCCTGGAAAGGTAAATATCCGCTCCAAGTTTTACCACTGAAATATGCTTATTCTATCGCTATTTGTAACAAAGGCGTAAAACCGGATGGTCTCGTAAAAAGTCCAAAATACCCTCCAGGAGGGTAAGGTGGGAGGGTAAAATATTTAGCAATTTAAAACACTTATTTTTCACCCGCAATCCCCTCCCCAGGGGATGGGAACTTAGCTTATCGAGTTCAGCAAATCTTAGAGAATCTCTTTATTAAGGGCGCTGACCGACACCATTTCCTCATGTTCCAAGGGGTGTTCTTTCTCCTGTTCTTCCCGGGTGATTCTGCCGTGCCACCAGACCAGGCTGCCGGGGAATTTACCCGGTTTGAAATGTACATTGAAGACGTGCCAGATGAACAGGGCCAGAGCCGCAAGGATGGCTTCGTGGTAATGGGCTTCCCGGGCCACCCCTAAGACCGCGTTGGTCCAGGTTGGGGGGAGAACAGCCGCCACCGTCTGGGAATAGAGCATGATGATGCCGGTGCCGATCATGATAACGCACCCCCAGAACATCGCCCAGTAATCGAATTTTTCGAAATAGGCAAATCTGCCGAAGCGTGGAGGTTTTTGGGATTTGCCTAAAAAATAGCTTAAATTCTGGAATAGATCGGCAAAATCCTTCTTGGTGGGGAGCATCAGCAAAAAATCCCGGCGGCCGTCCGGGTGGATCAAAACGTATAGGAGGTGGTAGGCAAAGGTGAAAATCAGCAGAAAGCCGGCCCTGCGGTGTATCGCCCGCACCGCTTCGAGGCCGCCGAACTGGTCGATGACGCCCGCTGGCCAACCAGAAAAGGGATAGCGGGTGGCCCACAGGGGAATGGCGGAGAGCACCAGCAGAGTGACGCTGATAATCAGGAGAAAATGCTGGATACGGAAATGCAGGGGAAACCGCAGCACCGCGGCGTCCAGCGAGCCTTTACCCACTCTTCTCTCCTTTGGAGTTTTTGCGGTAATATCTCCACGCCTCCAGAAGCATATGGCCGATCAGGCCCAGCATGACCACGACTGTGAGCCAAATAAAGAAGATCCTGGTCCAATAGATCCAGGGCTCCGCCTCGGAGGGCACGGTCTGATATCTTAAATGGTCCGCCTGTTTCATGGTCACCGGTTTACCGTCCTCGCCAAAGGGGTAGATGACTATCCGGGCGGTAAACCAGGGGGCCTCCTTGCTGTGGCAGTCGGCGCAGCCTTTGGCCCCCAAGGCGGCCCGGGCCGGGGCCACGTCGTGGCTGTACTTATAGACCGAGGCATAGGGGGAGGCTTCAAAGTCATGTTTGGGCAACGGTCGCCACTCGGTCCCCGAAATATAAGCCCGGTCGTCCATGACCCAGACCACGGTTTTTCCGGCCAGGTCAAAGCCGGTGTCGGTGAGGTAGGCTTTCACCGATTGGATGAAGGCGTCGATCTCCTCCGGACGGTTCACTTCCGGGACGCCGTCGCCGTTGTCATCCTTGATCTTGGCCAATTCCGGATACTGCGCCGGATTCTGGCGGTGCTTCTGCCACATCAGGAAGATGTCTTTCATGAAAGGCTGGTTCAGACCGGGTTTTCCTTCCTCAACCAGACCCGGCCAGGCGCTGTGCACCCGGTTTACCGGATAAATCTTGCCCTTATACCAGGTGAGCACCGGGCGGTAGGGATCGGTGGGCTGGTCCCGGGTGGTGAATCTGGCCAGCTCGCCGTAATGATTCCAGTATTTCATAAAGGGATCGTAGAAGGTCCAGATGCGCTTGGGGGGCGGGGTGATGAGGGGACCGGTATTGAAGACGTCGCTCACTTGTACCTGGGCCGACTTCACCGGACGCCAGGGGATGTGACAGGCCTGGCAGGACAGCTTTTCTAAATGCACCGGGGGCAGGCCCTCGTGTTTGGCAACGGGGGCATTCAAATACCCGGTGACATGACAGTCGGCGCACTGGCGCATAGTGTTGTCCAGGTCATTGCGCACCCAGCCGGAGGGGTCGTCCCCCTTGCCGATCTGATGCACCTCTTTGCCGCGGATTCGGGGATCCACGGCCTTACTGCCGGCGGCGTGACAATCCACACAGCGCAGGCCCGCCTTCAGATGCACATCGGTTCGGGGGGAGAAGGCCGCACCCCGCTTTTTCCAGCCCGGCTTGGCATGACAGTGCAGGCAGGTTTCGTTCCGAGGCTCCGGGGCCAGGTGCAGTTTGATATTGCCGTCGGCGTCAAATCTGTCCAGGTTATAAGTCACTTCCGGTCTTTCCCCGGCCGCCACCCTGCCCTTGACGTGGCCGAAGCCGGCCCCTACCGTGGCGGCCCACTTGAAGTTCAGGTCCGCCAACTGCTCGTTGCGTTTTTTGTAGTCATATTCCGGTAGATGGCAGAGGAGACAGTCGGCCTCGATCACTCCGGTTTCCGACCAGCGGGCCTTGAAGTAATCGCCGTCCAGATGGTTTTCGCCGCCCGGCGTCAGCCCCGCCGCCGGATCCCGCATACGGACATCGTAACGGAAGCCGTCCCGGTCATACTCCAGCGGGCCGCCCCCGGGATGACAATCGCCGCAGGTGGCCGTGACGAAATCAAAGGAGGTCATGTCGATCATGCGGGCGCTGGAGTTCTTTTTGGGAGCCAGTTGCCGGTACAAGGGGGCCGGGGAGCACCAGTTGCCGCCGTAATTGCCCGGGAACAGCACCCAGTTGTAGCGGGCCGCATACTCAGGAGGCAGGGCTTCGCCCTTGCCCTGGGCAAAATGAAAGCCTTCGGTGATCAGTTGATAGTTATGGCAGGCGCCGCAGGTCTGCTTGGGCGAATACGGCACCTTGTCATTGATCCCGTGCACCGGGTCAATGACATTGCCCTGCTCATCCCGCAATTTAAAAGGCGGGCAGACGCCGGTGGGTGGCTGCGGCTTGGAGGTAGATCCGACTCCCGGCGGAGCTACCCCTTCCCCCGGACCCTGAGGTGCATTCACCTGGGCCTTCGCCGGATCCCCGCCTATTGTGGCGGAACCAAGGGCAAGCAACAAAAAGGTACTTGCGAAAATCAGACTTACCACAAACCATCCCCATCCATTGTCTGGATTGCTCATGAGCTTCATTGATTTTCCGTCCAGTTGCTTGGGGATTATTCTTTCTGGCGCAGATTTCCCGGCATCTTAGCACACCTCAAGCAAAAAATAAAGCTCCGGGATGGGCGGATATTTACAAGAATCGCCGAGGGCCCGGAAGGTAGGGCTTAAAACGGCCCAAAGCAAATTTTAATGAAGGAAAAACATTGTCCAAATTTATCTCCCTCATACTCCCCCTCAAGGCACCGACAAACTCTGACAAAAGGGGGAAGAAAAATGCAAAATGACCTATCAACCCATGAAAGGGTCCGACTGCTTATTGCCGGCCGGACAAAGGCCTCGCTGGGGCTGGCAGTAGCCGCCGCGGTCTTGCTGAGCACCGTGCTCCTGATAAAACCGGGGCTTGCCGCCCGGGATCCGCTGCTAGAAGTGCTCATCAAAAAAGGAATCCTTACCCCCGAGGAAGCCAGGCAGGTGGAAAAAGAGGCTTCCCAGCTGGAAAAAGTCCGGGAACAGCAGGTTGACCAGAAGGTGAAGGCCGCTGAGCAGAAAGTCGTTGACCAAGTCGACCAGAAACTTTCTTCGGTGGAGAAAAAGGTCGAAAAGAAGACAGCCGACGTGAAGATCCCCGAGGCCCTCAAGGGTCTGAAAGTGGGCGTCACCGCTTACATTGATTATTCCCTGGGCTCAATCCCCCGGCCGCACTCCGGCTCCAACGGCCTTAACAAATGGCACTTGGGGCGGGGCTATCTCAACGTGCAGAAAGAAATCACCCCCTGGCTCCATGTTCGCTACACTCCCGATCTGACTCAGGATGATTCCGGGGACTGGAAATTGCGGCAGAAGTATCTTTATGTGGAATTCCGCCCCCCAAATCTGGGCCGATTCTTGACCGAGATGCGGAGCGAACTAGGTCTGGGACATATCCCCTGGCTTGATTTTGAAGAACATATCAACCCTTACCGGATGCAGGGCACCATGGCCCTCGAACGGGCCGGGGTCCTTAATTCGGCCGACTTGGGCATCAGCATCCGGGGGAATCTTGGCGGCCGGCTGGCCGAGGCCAAAACTAAGACCGGCAGTGACCATTACGATGGCCGTTACGGTTCTTGGCATATCGGGGTTTACAACGGGGGCGGCTATCACGCCAAAGAAAATAACCACAATAAACCGGTGGAATATCGGGTTACCCTCAGGCCCCTGCCAGACCACCTGCCCGGCCTCCAGCTTTCTTACTCCGGAATTTACGGGAAGGGCAATAAGGGTTACGCGCCGGACTGGATCGTCCACCTGGGCATGTTAAGCTTCCAACATCCCCGATTTATCCTGACGGCGCAGACGTTTGCCAGCAAAGGCAACCAGGCCGGCAACTGGACCACCGACGCCCACAAATCCTTATGGACCCGGGGCTACTCCATTTTCGGAGATGTCAAACTGCCCATCGTCCTATTGGGTTACGAGCGCCTGCACGCCTTTTTCCGGACTGACTGGTTTAATGCCGATGAAGAGCAGGTTGTCTCGCCCTCAGCCAGATATACCAAATTAATCACCGGTCTGGCCTGCTATGTCTATAAAAACAACTTTTTCACCGTCGGCTATGAGAGAACCTGGTACGGCCGGGATTACGGCAAAGATAAAGGAACCGGTTATAACGGCACCAGCGATACGGTAGCCTCCCTTAGAACCAACGGCTTAAATTTAGGGAAAGACCACCGCTTTCAGGTGGTCTACCAGATAAATTTCTAAATCCGGGGCAAGAGGGACAACAGGCCCCCCGCCTATTTTGCCGGTTAGCCCGAGGGGTTCCCGAGGAGAAGCGGGGAATTTGGAAAAAGAGGGCCGGCTCTGCCGCCAAGGCAGGGGCTGGCCCTTTTAATGAAACAACCAAAAGCACCGGCGGCTCCGGTTACCGATCCGTTAGTAAGGCGGCCGGAGGCAGGTTGACAAGGCGTGAAAATTCAGATTAAATTATCTCACTATGGTCGGCCCCGAAAAAAAGCTATACATCAGGACCTTCGGCTGCCAGATGAACGTGGCTGACTCTGAGCAGATGGCCCAGGTGCTGGCGCCGGACTACGTCCGGACGGATTGTCCGGAAGAGGCCGACTTGTTTCTGATCAATACCTGCGCCATCCGGCGCAAATCCGAGGAAAAGGTAAAAAGCCTGCTCGGTCGGCTCAAGCCCTTGAAAAGGCGCCGTCCCGATCTCATCTTGGGGGTGGGGGGCTGTGTGGCCCAACAGGAAGGCGAACAGCTTCTGAAGGCGGCGCCGCATGTGGATCTGGTCTTCGGCACGCGCGCCATTCAGCGCTTGCCGGACTTGGTGCGGCAGGCTGCCCGGGCCCAGACGGTGGATGTGGAGCTCGCCGGTGGCTATCCGGACGGGCCACGCCGGCATTGGCCCGAAGGCCGGTCTCAGGCCTTGATCACCATTATGCAGGGCTGTAATAACTTTTGCAGCTTCTGCGTGGTCCCTTACGTACGCGGTCGGGAATTCAGCCGGGACCCGGCGGATATCGAGGCGGAAGTCCGGGATTTTTTGGCGGCCGGGGGCAAAGAGGTGACGCTTTTGGGCCAGAACGTCAACTCCTACGGCCGGGGTTTGGCGACGCCGGTGACCTTTGTGGAACTGGTGCGGCGTCTGGCCGCGCTTCCCGGCTTGGCCCGCCTGCGCTTTGCCACCTCACATCCCAAAGACTTGTCCGATGAGCTTATCGCAGCCTTCGGCGAGGTGCCGGCCTTGTGTGAGCACCTGCACCTGCCGGTACAGTCCGGCTCCAACCGGATTCTGAAAGCGATGAACCGGGGATATACCCGGGAACAGTATTTGGACAAGGTGGCGAAACTCAGGCAGGCCTGCCCCGGTATCAGTCTGTCCACCGACCTGATTGTGGGCTTTCCCGGGGAAACGGAAAAGGACTTTCAAGACACCTTGGATTTAATGCAAGAGGCTGGGTTTGATCAGTCCTTTTCCTTTAAATATTCACCCCGGCCCCACACCCGGGCGGCCGCGCTGCCGGATCAGGTGCCGGAGCCGGTCAAGGCAGAGCGTCTGAGCCGCCTGCAGGCCGTGCAGAATGACCTTACCCTGGCGGCCCACCAGCGACTGCTGGGGCAGCGCCAGGAAGTTCTGGTGGAAAGACCCAGTAAACGGTCCCCGAACCAGCTTTGCGGCCGGCTGCGAACGAACCAGGTGGTGAATTTCACCGGCCCGCCGACGCTGGTGGGCCGTTTGGTAACGGTGGAAATCAGTGAAGCCCATCCCCATTCCCTTAAAGGGCGGTGGGTGGCGGAGGAGCCGGCCCGATAGCAGCAAAGCTCAGGCAACCGCGCTCCGAGGAGGTGTTATGTTAAGGCAAATGGTGGTGTCGGGTTTGACCATAGACCCCTTTACCAACAGCCCCATCATGATTCTCAAGGATGTGGAGTCGGACAAGGCGGTCCCCATTTGGATCGGCTTGCTGGAGGCCACCGCCATCGCCAGCGAGCTGGAAAACATCAAATTTTCCCGGCCCATGACCCATGACCTTTTGAAGAACATCATGGAGACCATGGACATCCAGGTGATGAGGGTGGAGGTCTGCGATCTCCGGGATAATACTTATTTTGCCTTGATTTACCTCAACCGGGATGGCCAGGAATTCTCCATTGACGCCCGGCCCAGCGATGCCATTGCCTTGGCCTTGCGGGCCAAGTGCCCCATCTTCGTGGCCGATGCGGTGATCCAGAAGGCCCGGCGGGTGGATCTGTCGGCCCAGGAGGCCATTACCAACGAGGAAAGCAAAAAATGGACCGAAATCCTGGAAAGCCTGGATCCCGAGGACTTCGGCAAATACAAGATGTAGCGGTCGGTGGTCAGTGCCTGTGGCCGTGATCTTGCGAGGCCACGGAGTTAGAATTTTTTTCCTTTGCCACTGACCACTGACCACGGGCCATTGCGGTGATCGACCTCCATACCCACTCCCTGTACAGCGATGGCGAGCTCATTCCGGCGGAGCTGTGGCGCCGGGCCCAGGTTATGGGCTATCGCTATCTTGCCATCACCGATCACGTGGATGCCTCCAACTTTGAAGAGGTGTTCCGGCGGCTGAAGGTGGCCGCCGACAGTCTGAACCACGGTGAGCCTCCTTACCTCATCCCCGGCCTGGAATTCACTCACATACCGCCGGCCCACATCGGCGACTTGGTGAAACAGGCCCGGGACCTGGGCGTGCCCCTCATTATCGTGCACGGAGAGACCCTGGCCGAGCCGGTGGCGCCGGGAACCAATCTGGAAGCTCTCAAGGCCGACATCGACATATTGGCCCACCCCGGCCTGATCTCCCATGAAGAGGCCGCTTTGGCCAAAACGCGGGGCGTCTTTCTGGAGATTTCGGCCCGCAGTGGCCACTGCCTGGCCAACGGCCATGTGGTCAAGGTGGCCCGGGAAGCAGGCGCCGCCCTTTTATTGAACACCGACGCCCACGCCCCCGGCGACCTCATCACTCGCCAACAGGCCGAACGCATCGCCCGGGGGGCCGGCCTCACTTACTCCGAAGTCCACGACCTCTTTGTTAGCGCCGAAGCCCTGGCTCGGCGGCTGGCGGGCGGCGGTTAAGCAAGCAAATCCTTGGCACGCAGCCTTTAGTCTCAGGGTGGTCCGCCTCCTGCCTCCCCCGTCTTAATATTCAAAAACAATTCCGGCTGACCATGAACCTGAAAATCCTCCTGCTTCTGTCCTTCGGGCATCTGGTCACCGATATATATCAGGGGTCTCTACCCACTATTCTGCCTTTTCTGAAGGAGAGGCTGTCTCTGTTTTCCACCATGGCCGGAGTCCTTAAATCCCTCCGTGTTGCCCCGGCGCGATCCCCGGATTTTAAGCCCCTTAGGCTACATCCCGGCAACAAGCCCCCCGGATGTCACACAATTTCTTCGGCTTCTGCTGACCGCGGCCGCCAGCTTGTGGTATTGTAAGCTTTATTAAACTTTTTCTCTGGGTTGGCTCGTCTTCCGCCAAACGATTCGCAAAAAATTATTTAAAAAAGATTGTCTTGCATGTTCAGCTTTGACCGTTCTTCAATCTCCCGGGGGTTGGCAGCCCTGGTGGACTTTTTTCTGCCCCGGTTCTGCCCGCTTTGCGGCAAGCCGCCGCCCCTTGCGGAGATTGAGCCGGCCCGGTGCCCGGATTGCGAAGCGAAAATCGTGTGGGTAACCAGCCCCATATGCCCCTGCTGCGGGAAAATCTTTGCAGCCCGGGAAGGGACGAACCATCTCTGTGGTCCTTGTCAGAAAGAGCCTCCGCCTTTTGCCCGAGCCCGGGCCGCGCTTGTTTACGAAGGGCCGGGGGCCGAAGCCATCAAGAAATTCAAGTATGCCCGCCGCCTGGATCTACTGCCGCTTCTTCAGGCCTGGCTGCGCACCCCGGATTGCCGAGAGTTGGTGGACGCCGCGGAACTGCTGGTGCCGGTGCCTCTGCACACCCGACGCCTCCAGGAGCGCGGCTTCAATCAGGCCCTGTTGCTGGCCCAAGCCTTTCCCGGGAAACCCTTGATAAAAGGAGCCTTGGTCAGAGTGCGTTACACCCGGCCCCAATCCGGCTTAAACCCCAAAGAACGCCGGGAAAATGTGCGCCAGGCCTTTGCCGTGGCCCGCCCGCAGGAGATCAAGGGCAGGCGGCTCCTGGTGGTGGACGACGTTTACACCACCGGAGCCACCGTTCGGGAATGCGCCCGGGTACTGCTCAAGGCCGGGGCCAAGGAGGTCAGCGTTCTTACCGTGGCCCGGGTCAGGCACGAGTAGGGCCTCAGGGCAGCCGCTCCTGCTTTCCCTTTCTCCCCGCGAAAACCCTCTTCCCTTTTGGCGGATTTTCCGCTAAGCAAATGACATGAATTTTTCCACCGCCACAAAGATAGTGAGCCGGGAGGACGCCGCCTGCTGGGTTCGGGAGTTGCAGGCCCGGGGCCAACAGGTGGTCTTTACCAACGGCTGCTTCGATCTGTTGCATCCCGGTCATGTGACTTACCTGGAACAGGCCCGCTCTTTGGGGGATGCCCTCATTGTGGCGGTGAACACCGATGCATCGGTACGCCGGCTGCATAAAGGCTCCGGCCGCCCGGTCAACGGAGAAGCCGACCGGGCCCGGGTGTTGGCGGCTTTGGCGGCGGTGGACCGGGTAGTGCTCTTTCCGGAGGACACCCCCCGGGAAATCATTGCCGAACTTCAGCCCGACATCCTGGTCAAGGGCGGCGACTACACCCTGGAAGAGGTGGTGGGCCGGGAAACGGTGCTGGCCCGGGGCGGCCGGGTGGAAGTGCTCCCATATGTGCCGGGCTACTCCACCACGGCCCTGTTGGCCCGCATCCGTCAAGGAACATAAGCCCCTTAAATATTAACCTCTTATAAGGTATATTTCAGAACTATTCTTAATTTTGCCCTAGCCTCGGTCCTCGCCTCTTCTCCCAACACCTTGGGCCCCTTCGAAGGCCATTTTCGCCGACATTGCGCCATTCCAAACGGCGGCCGCCGGGTAAAGAAAATTCTCAAGTTAACCGCTTTTTATGCCGATTAAATTATCAACCCCTTTTCCAAGGAGCCCTCATGGATTGGCATACTTTCCGGAAGTCGGAAGAAGGTGCCAGCAGCGTGGAATACGGTTTGTTGATGGCTGGCATCGCCTTGGCGGTCATTGCTTCGATCCTTTATCTGGGTCAGGTGGTCTCCACGAATTTTTTCAAACCGGCCGAATCCCTGATTCGCTGATCCTCAAAACCTCGGCAGGCTTGCATTCCGGCCTCTTCTCTGGAGGCTCCGGGGATTTCCCGCCACCGCGCCGGGGAGAACCCTGCTCCGGCCCCTTGCCCTTTCCCCCCGGAATCCTTTAAGATATAGTGGTTCAAAAAGATTTGTCCGTCTGAAAGGGAACCGGTGACAGTGCGTCTGGAGATCGGCTGGCGTCCGGAACTGGGAGACGCCGAAGGGGAAGCCTTGGGCCGCAAGGCCCGGGAATATTTCGGCTTGCACCTGGAACAGGTACGGGTTCTGCGTCTCCTTATGCTGGATATAGACCTGAGTCCGGAGGAGCTGGAGAACATCCGCACCCAGGTCTTCACCAACCCGGTGACCCAGATTTCCAGCTTCACCCCTCTGGCCCGGGATTTCGATTGGGCCATTTGGGTGGGCCTCCGTCCGGGGGTGCGGGACAACGCCGGCGCCGTAGCTTGGGAAGCCATTGCCACCTACCTGAACCGGCCGCTGCCTCCCGACTCCGGAGTTTATACCTCGAAGCTTTATGTAATTACCGCGCCGGGCCTGTCCCGCCCCGAACTCACCCGCCTTGCCGGCGAACTGCTGGCCAACGAGCTCATCCAGGAATACTGCATTTATGGCAGGGAAGAATGGGACCCGCAGCGCGGTGTGGGAGCGATTCTCCCCAAAGTGCACCTGGCGCACCGGCCCACGGTGGCGGCCCTGGAAATTCCCACCCTGGAGGCCCTGAAGGAGCTGAGCGCTCTCCGGCACCTGGCTTTGAGAGACCAGGACCTGCCCATTATCCTCAACTACTTTGCCAGGCCCGAAGTACGGGCCCGCCGGGCGGCCTCGGGCCTGGGGCCGCCCACCGACGTGGAGCTGGAGTATCTGGCCCAGGCGCGAAGCGACCACTGCAACCATAATACTTTCCGGGGCCGCTTCTATTACCGGGACCTGCTTACCGGCGAGCAGACCCGGTTGGACAATCCTTTCAAAACCTGCATTCAGGCACCCACCCTGGAAATTGCCCGGTCCAAGCCCTGGGTGATCTCGGTCTTGTGGGATAACGCCGGGGTGGGGGAATTCGACGAAGATTTCTGCTATGTCATCAAAGGCGAAACCCACAATTCGCCTTCCAATCTGGAGGCTTACGGCGGCTCTTTGACCGGCATCGTCGGGGTTTATCGGGATCCTTTGGGTACCGGCCGGGGTGCCAAGCTGATCGGCGGCCTTTACGGTTTCTGCGTGGGGCCCCGAGATTATGGCGGGCCCCTTCGACCTCGCCTGCACCCCAGGCGACTTCTGGACGGCGTCATCGAAGGCGTAAAGGACGGCGGTAACAAAAGCGGCATTCCCACCGTGGCCGGAGTGCTTTATTTTGACGAAAGTTTTCTAGGCAAATGTCTGGTATTTGTGGGGGCGGTGGGCTTTATGCCCAAAAGCGTGGGCGGAGAGCCCGGCTACCGGAAAGAGGCCCGGCCCGGCGACCTCATCCTCATGTGCGGCGGGCGGGTGGGCAAAGACGGCATCCACGGGGTCACTGCCTCCTCGGAAGTCTCCACCCCCGGCACTCCCGTAGCCCACGTGCAGATCGGCGACCCTTATACCCAGAAAAAGATGCATGACTTTCTCCTGGAAGCCCGGGACCTGGGGTTGATTAATTTCATCACCGACTGCGGCGGCGGCGGTCTCTCTTCCGCTCTGGGAGAGGCGGCCCAGATGGCCGGCGGGGTGGAGGTCTGGCTGGAAAAGGTCCCCCTTAAATACACCGGCCTCGACCCCTGGGAAATCTGGGTCTCCGAATCCCAGGAGCGCATGGTGGTAGGCCTCAGCCCCGAAAATCAGACCCGGTTCCAGGAGTTGGCCGCCCGCCACGAAGTGGAGGTAAGCGTCATCGGCCGCTTCACCGATACCGGCCTTTTGCGGGTGAGTTATCAGGACCGGCTGTGCGCTGACATGGACCTATCCCTTATAAAGGAGGACTTCCCTCCCTGGGAGTTTGAGGCGGAGTGGCTGCCGCCGGAGGCGCGTCTCAGTGAACCGGTGTTGGGGGAGATCGAAGACCACGGGAAGCTGCTCCTGGCCATGCTGGACCGGCCCAACCTTTGTTCCCGGGAGTGGATCACCCGGCAATACGACCACGAAGTGCAAGGGACCAGCGTCATCAAGCCTCTGGTGGGCCGGGAAGTAAAAGTGCCGGCCGACGCCGTGGTTCTTCGGCCCCGGCTGGACCGCCGCCGAGGGCTGGCTCTGAGCCTGGCCCTGAACCCCGCCTATTCCCGAATCGACACCTACCATATGGTGGCCGTCACAGTTGATGAGGCAGTGCGCCGCTTGGTGACGGTGGGGGCCGCCCTCGAGCATATCGGCGGCGTGGACAACTTCTGCTGGCCCAGTATCGAATATCACCCGGAGGGAAATCCGGACGGCAAGTTCAAGGCCGGGCAATTGGTGCGGGCCTGCTGGGCGTTGAAAGACCTTTGCCAAGCATATCAGATCCCGCTTCTGTCCGGCAAGGACAGCATGTATGTGGATGGGATCCACCCCGGCGCGTTCGGGGAAACCCACCGGGTAAGCGGCCTCCCCACCCTGTTCTTCACCGCAGTGAGCCTCATTCCCGAATTAGGGCGCATTGTGACCCCGGACCTGAAAAATCCCGGGGACCTGGTTTACCTTATTGGCGAAACCCGCCCGGAGCTTGGCGGCTCGGAGTTTTATGAACTCCTGGGGTATGTGGGAAGAAATGTCCCCCGGGTGCAGGCCGCCGCATTTCTGGAGCGCTATCGCCTATTTGAGCAGGTCGTGCAGGAAGGGTGGCTGGCCTCCGGCCGCACCCTGACCCGGGGGGGCCTGGGAGTCCACTTGGCCTTGGTGAGCCTGGCCGGAGGGCTGGGGGTGGAGGTGGAGCTGGGCTCCCTGGCCCCCGGTCAGCCGGCCCACACGGCTTTATATTCGGAATCTGCCGGACGCTTCCTGGTAAGCGTGGCCCCCGAGCACCGCAGGCATTTGGAATCCCACTTTCGCGGCCAGCCCCTGTTTCTCTTGGGGGAAGTGCGCCCGGATCAGACATTTCTGGTCAAACGGCAGGGCCGGACCCTGGTGGAAATGCCTCTCGACCCCCTGAAAGAGGCTTGGCAGCGCCGTTTCGGAAATCTGATCTGAGTTTAAGTTTCTGCTTAAGTTTGGGGTAAGGCTTTCCGGCCTCTGCCACTGCCCCGGTAAATCCCGAAGGCATCTTGCAAATTTTTAATGGTATAATATTCAGCAAATCAGAGTCGGAGAACCAAAGAAGCCATGCACGCAGAAATGCTCATCCTGCGTTTTTCCAAAGAAGTGGTGGACAAACCCATCATCTATAAATTGGTCAAGGACTATGACCTGGAATTTAATCTGCTGAAGGCCACCATCTATCCCCGCAAGGAAGGCCTCATTGTCATGGAGCTCAAGGGCCATCCTAAAAACTTCCGGCGTGGCCTCAAGTACCTGCGGGACTCCGGGGTGAAGGTGCAACGCGTGGCTCACGAAGTACGGCGCAATGAAGAGCGCTGCTATCAGTGCGGCACCTGCACCGCCATCTGCCCCACCGGGGCCTTGTACATTCAGCGACCCGAAATGGCCGTGGGCTTTGACGCCGGCAAGTGCAGCGCCTGCGAGCTTTGCTGTTCCGTGTGTCCGGCCCGGGCCATGGAAGTGCGCCTCAACAAGTCCGCGATTTAGGCGGTCTGGATCTTAGTGCTGTACTTTTTCATCGGCGCCTATTCGGCCATTATTTCCTGCCTGTATTTCTTTCTGCCCCTTTATCTCAAGGATCATCTCAACTTCTCGGGCGGGCAGATCGGCCTGTTGTATGGGGTTCTGAGCCTGAACGCCATTCTGGCAGCCTTCCCGGTGGGAGTTACCGGCGATCGCTATCCGGCCCGTATCCTTACGCGGCTGGGCTTGGCGGGTACCGCCGCCAGTCTGCTTCTGTTGGCCCGGGTGCAGCATTTTGGGCCCTTCCTGGCCGTGTTCTGGGCTTTCGGCCTGAGCCTTCAGCTCTTCCGCCAGTCTCTGGACATCATGCTTTTTAAGGACAACCCCGGCAGCCCCGCCCGGCGTTTCGGCCAGTATAATGCTTGGCGAATGGGCGGCATGACGGTGGGGATTTTGGCGGGCGGAGGGCTTCTCACCTACCTGGCTTTTCCTGACACTCTCAAATTTTGGGCCTTGTTTCTGCTTATTCTAATGGCCGCCACCGTGCGACTGCCCCTGACCCGGGGAGTTCGCACTTCCTTGCGCCAGTACGGGGAGGATTTTTTCACCCGGCCGGTACTGTTTTTTGCCGCCTGGCTGTTTCTCTTCACCATGCACTGGGGCGCCGAAGGCACCAGCCTGGGGCTTTTCCTGCAAACCGCCCTCGGCCTGCGTCCTCTGGGCATCGGCCTTTATATGGCCGGGGAATTCTTTGTCGTGGCGCTGACCGCCTACTGCTATGGCCGGTTTTGGGACGGACGGCTAAAACCCCTGACCTTTCTGATCATTGCCTTGCTGACCTCCGGCCTGGGCCACCTCTTCATGACTTACCCGTGGCTGCCCTGGTCCTTTGGGTGGCGGGCGGTTCACGGGGTGGGTGACGGACTTATCATGATGCTCACCTATACCACCATTGCCCGGCTTTTCCAGGTGGAGCGGGTGGGGGGTCACTCCGGCCTCATCTCTCTCACCTGTACCCTGGGGACTCTCAGCGGTTCCCTGCTTTACGGCCCTCTGGGAGCAACCTTCGGCTACCACCTGCCCCTGATTTGCACCGGGGCCGTATCTTTGGCCTTGATTCCGCTGGTATATGCAGGGTTGCGCGAATAACCCGGGTTCAGGGCAGGCCTTTTCCCTCTTCAGCTACCCCTTGGCCAACAGCGCGGCAAAGAAGCCGTCCAGGTTGTGTTCCTCCGGAGAGCTTATGAAGTAGCCCGGCTTCAATATGAGGAAACGGGCCGGGGGAGGAAGAAGATGCGGTTCGCAGAGCAGGCGGAACTCGGGGTGGTTTTTGAGGAAATGCTTGATTACTCTCTCATTTTCTGCCGGTTCGGTAGTGCAGGTAATGTAGAGCAGATGCCCCCCGGTGCGAAGCAGCGGCGCCGCGTGGGCCAGCATGGCCCGCTGCCGGGGCGGAAAGGTGCTCAGGTCCTTTTCCTCCAGGCGGGTCTTGATCTCCGGATGCCGCCGAATGATGCCCAAGGCGGAGCAGGGGGCATCAATCACCAGGGCGTCAAAGGCTTCCCTTTTAAAGGGCAAGGGCTGGGAGGCGTCGGCCAGAAGGGGCCAGGCAATGGTCACCCCCCAGCGGGCCAGGGTGAGGCGCAACTCTTTTAACCGCCGGCGGTGGTAGTCCACCGCCACAATAAGGCCTTGATTTTTCAGGCGCTCCGCCAAATGGGTGGTTTTGCCGCCGCGGCCGGCGCCGATCTCCAAGACCCGCTGCCCCGGTTTTACCGGCAGGAGAAAGGAAACCAATTGGGCTGCTTCATCCTGAAAGAGCCAGAGGCCCTCCCGATAGGACGGCAGGTCCTGCGGGGCGGTCTTAAGGGATGAGATTCGCAGGCCCACCGGTGAAAAGGCGCAGGGTTCCACCTTGACGCCTTCCTGAAGCAAACGGGCGGCAAGGGCGGCGGGGTCCGTTCGAAGGCTGTTGACCCGGATGGTGAGGGGTGGAATCGCGTTGTTGGCAGACAGTTTGGCCAAGGCCCCCTGGTGGCCGTAGCGCTTCCGCCAGCGCTTGACCAGCCACTCCGGATGCGCCGTGGCCAGACTCAGACCCCGCACCGGGTCAGTTTCCATCGGTGGCAGAGGGCCCGGGCCTTCTTCGGCCAAGCGTCTCAGGATCGCATTAATGAAGCCCACGTGCTGGCGGGGCAGGTGCCGGGCTTTGGCCAGGTTTACCATTTCTGACACCGCCGCATGATCCGGCACCTTGTCCAGAAAGAGCAGCTGGTAGGCTCCCACCCGCAGGATGATCAAGGCCAGGGGATGCAGCTTTGCCAGGGGCAGACGGGAAATGCGGGAGATCAGGTAATCCAGTTTGATTTGCCAGCGCTTCACGCCCTGGACCAACTCCAGCAGGAAGGCCCGCTCCACCCGGGACATACCCGGGTGACGCTTCAGCGAGGCGGCTATCAGGTCCTCCACGGAGCGATCCCCGGATTCGGCCTGGGCCAGAATTTTTACCGCCAACTCCCGGGCGCCGGGCACCGGCTTTTTCTGTTGGTTGTCAATCACAACGCTAGCTTTTCAGAGAGCCCCGTGTCCAGACCTTCCGAATAGCCGGATTAGTTTGGGCTCAGTTTTGTTCTAAGGCCACGGCCCATTGAATCCCGAGCGCGCCCAGTTAGGTCTTGGACAGTTCGCCCGGTCTAGACTGACTGGGGATCGGTTTCAGAGGCAGGTGGCTCCGGACTGATCAGGAAAGTCCTGAGGGCCTGCTCCACCTGCTCCAGGTTAACCTGGGTATCGAAGCAGGGGCCGTTGGGGCGGTAGTTGGTGATGCCATAGACGGGCAAAGGATAGCTGTCCTGAATGCCGCTGGAAAGGTCCCGTTCACAGGCCACCGCGATGATGAGCTTGGGGCGACGCTCCACCACGATACGGCGAGCCAGGGTGCCGCCGGTGGCCACTGCCAGGCCCACTCCGTATTTGTCGGAGAGCTCCGCCAAGCCTTTGATGGGGCACTTGCCGCAGCGTTTGCAGTGGAGGACATTGCCAGTGATGCGGAACTGGCATTCATGGTACTGCAGGCAGTGGGGCATGAGCAGGAGCAATTCCCCCGGGCTGGCCTTGGGGTGTTGGGCCAGGAGAAGCTGGTTGTTGATCTCAATGAAAGAGCGCCGCACCTGATCTTTGGAAATGCCGAACAGCCGTCCCACCCCGGTCATCAGGGGCAAAAGCAGCTTGATCAAAATGCCCCGGAGACTGCGGGAGAACGGCAGATCCCGGCCCAAGACCACGGTAAGGCCGAGAATGGCCACGGCCCCCAGCACCAGCAGCAGCAGGACAGCAAAGATCAGACCGAGGGCCAAGGGGAGACGGGGATGGATGTTGGGCAGACCGACATAGGGCACAATCCACAGCACCGCCAAGAGCAGGGTGAACAGCACCACCGTAACGGCCAGCAGGCCCAGAAAGATGCGCTTTTGCGGACGGAAGGAGTTACCGCCTTCCAGAATCTGTTCGCGGTCTGCCATGAGAGGTTACCCCAGGACTTTCCCCAAAATAGGATGACCACGCAGGAACTCAGCCACGGGCAGGCGTTTGCGTCCGGCCAGTTGCAGCTCTTTCACCGTCACGCTGCCCCGGCCGCAGGCAATTTCCAGGCCTTCGGGCCTCATGGCCAGTACCAGGCCGGGGGTGCCCGGGCTGCCTTCCGGGCTTGCCACTTTGGCCCCGAATACTTTCAGCCGCTGACCGTTGAGAAAAGTATAAGCGCCGGGGGCGGGGTCCAAACCCCGGATCCAGCCGCACACTTCCTCCGCCGGAAGAGCCCAGTTCAAGCGGCGCATCTCCGGCGTGATAGGCGGCGCATAGCTGACCCCTTCTTCCGGCTGGGCCTGCTTGACGGCCTTTCCCTGGCGCAGCAGCTCCAGGGCCTGTACCAGGAGCTCGGCACCCTGCTCGGCCAACTTCGCGGCCAGGGTCCCGGCATTGTCCTCTTCCTGGATGGGCACTTTTCTTTGCAGGAAAATAGGGCCTGCATCCACTTCGTGAACCACCCACATGATGGTGACCCCGGTTTCCTTTTCCCCCCGGATCAACGCCCAGTTGATGGGGGCACTCCCCCGGTATTTGGGGAGCAGCGAGGCATGCACATTCAGAAAGCCCACCGGGGGCAGGGCCAGTATCTCGGGGGTCAAAATGCGGCCATAGGCCGCGACCACCATAAGTTCCGGGGCCAAGTCCCTCAAGGTCCGCAAGAATTCCGGATCCTTGAGTTTAGCCGGTTGCAGCACCCTGAGTCCGTGGGCCAGGGCCAACTCTTTCACCGGTGAAGGGCTGACTTTCTGTCCCCTTCCCCGGGGCTTGTCCGGCTGGGTGATTACCGCGAGGACTTCCTCCCCTGTGGTCAGGAGTGCCTTAAGGGCAGGCACCGCAAAGGCGGGCGTCCCCCAAAAAATTACCCGCCAAGGCCCTGATTTCACCCGGCCGCCGCCTGTTTCTTGAGTTTCTTTAAATAAATTCCCCGTTTTAGCCGGCTGATGTGGTCCAGAATGAGTTTGCCGTTCAGGTGGTCGATTTCATGCTGCAGAACCACCGCCTTGAGACCTTCGGCGTCGAATTCCACCGGCTTGCCTTCCCGGTCATAACCTTTGACATATACCTTGGCAAACCGGCGCACCTCCGCAGTAAAATCAGGCACCGAGAGGCAGCCCTCATTATAGAGGATCTCGCCCTCGGTTTGCGTTATCACCGGATTGATGAGCACCTGCAGTTCCGGCTTGCCTTCCTTCTGGGAGACGTCAAAAACGATGAGCCGGCGCAGTTCCCCCACCTGATTGGCGGCTAGTCCCAACCCCGGGGCATGGTACATGGTGGCCGCCATATCGTCGATGAGCCGCTGCAGTTTGCCGTTGATGTCTGAGACTTCCTCCGCCTCGGTCAACAGAACCGGATCAGGATAAAGACGTATGGGTAAGATAGCCATAGGACTTCAAAATCATTCCATTTGCTTTAATATTAAGGCTTTTGGGGGGCTTTTGCAAGCCGGAAGTAAAAGGGAGGCCCAAGAAAGGACGCAGCGGAAGCAATTTGACGGAACTGCCCTGACGCAGGGGCGGTTTGCTCTCCGCCCCTGCCAGGCCAGGCTCAGCTTTTCAAACCCTTAAACCCATTTACCATCCAACGGGTGGACCCAGGGCCAGACTTTCTTCCCAGACATAATCCAAATCGTCCGGCCCTTCCGCCCTGGGGCCGGAACCATAGCCGGGACCGCTACCCGGACCGGCACCTGCTCCCCGTCCCAGGCCCGGCCCTATCCCCCGGCCGGGACCCATGCCTTTGCCGGGGCCGAACTCCCCCAGTTGTGGGGCAATTTCCTTCAATTTCAGCCGGAAGGCCACCGCCTTCTCCATCATCTGGCCCCGCAAATTGTTAAGTTCCTTTTGCTTGGCAACAATGGCCTTCTCATCCGGCTTGTCCGCTTTCCAGAGTTGGGCCAGCTCCGCCCGCTTGACCCAGATTTCCTTCCGCAGATTGGCTGTGTCGTTCATAAACTTATGCCTCAGGTCGAAGACCTGGGCCACCTGTTGCGGGTTGAGGTTCAGCCACATTCCCCTCCCCATGCCCATGCCCATGCCCTTCTGGGCCCAGGTGGCGGCGGCCGAAACAGCCAGAATCACCACCAACCCGGCCGGAATTAGGATTTTCGGAGACCATCGCTTCATGACCTTGACTCCTTATCAGTTTTTATTTTTTATCCGCTCTTACCGAAATAAACTCGAAAAATCCGCAAATCCGGCGCGTTGGAAAAAATCGGCGCTTTCGGCCATATTTTCTTGAAGGGCAAGGACGCCGGCCCGCCCGTCTCGTCTGAATTTGATCTTTTTCCCAACCCTTTGATCAAAAGGGTAGGCAAATTCCCGGCTTCGAGGTAGTATAATCCCCAATGGGCGTATAGGGAGCACAAGGGGGGCGCTTGCGCCCCCTCTGAAAACCGGCGATCTCCCTGTTAAATTTTAGCACCTGCAAGGAGGACAGCATGCCGGAATATGTCATTCACCCCCTGGTGGTGGGCATGAGCGAAACAGACCAGGGCATCATGACCTACCTTAAGGGCTATGGCAAACGCATCTGGATTCCCAGCTACGTCTTTTATTTGGAGGGCGGGCCGGAAAAGATCCTGGTGGACACCGGCCTGGAGCAGTTCATGGTGCCTGAGGAAGTGGCTCTGCAATACGGGCTCGAGGTCCTGGAATTTGAGGACGCCCTGGCCAAGTATGGCCTTAAACCGGAGGACATTGATATCATTATCCATACTCACCTGCACAACGACCACTGCGAAAACGACTACAAGTGCGTAAACGCCAAGGTCTTTGTCCAAAAGGCGGAATATGAGTTTTTCCTAAACCCCCACCCGGTGGATCACCGCTATTTTCCTGACCTTTTGGATGAGGTGGAAGTGGTGACGGTGGAAGGTGACCAGGAGATCGTCCCCGGCGTTTCAGTGATGCTGACCCCGGGTCATACCCCCGGCGGCCAGTCAGTGGTGGTGAACACCAGGAAAGGCAAGGCCATAATCACGGGTTTCTGCTGCAATGAACAGAACTTTCCCGCGTCTGCCCCGGTAGTGCCTCCGGGAGTGCACCTTAATCTGATTCAGGCTTACGAAAGCATCCAACGGGTCAAGGCGGCCGCGGACCTCCTGATTCCGCTGCATGACCTGTCCATTGGCCGGCACCGCAGTATTCCGGCCTGAGAGGCGAAAGGAAAGCAGATGAAGGCTATTCGTCAGGTTCCGCCCATTCTGGCTTTGGGGCTGCTGCTGGCCGGTATCCCGGCTTTGGCCCAGACTCTCCGTCTAATTCCGGTACCCCCGGGGGTGAAGCCCCAATGGCAGGCGGTGCAGGGCGCCCCCCAGGTTTCCTTTGCCCCCAACCTCCCCACGGACGTTTTCCGGTATCGGGGAAATTACTACCTTTATTGGAACGGTCTATGGTTCACCAGCCGCAACCTGCAAGGACCTTGGAACCATTCCCGCCGCCTTCCCCCAGCCCTGGGGCGCATCCCTTCCTCTTATTTTAAAACCGCACTCGGGCCTTCCCGACCCGGAGCGGAGCCTTCGACGCCGGCCGGTGCTGGCACCCGCGACCCCTTTTCCGTGCCCGGGGTAGCACCGCCGCCGGGGTGGACGCCTCCGCCCGGAAGCGGCCAGCCGCCGCTTGTTCCTCCGGCAGAGGGGACTCCGCCGAAAGCCTCGCCTCCGTTTCCGGAAGGGTCAGATACCCGCGTTCCCAAAGCCATGTAAGTCTGGTTTTTAAAACTCAAATTTCGCGGCAATGGGGATGCGCCGGCCCATGCCGAAGGCCTTGGAGGTGATTTTCAAACCCGGAGCCGCCTGTCTTCTTTTGTATTCGTTGGCATCGATGGCCCGGATGACCCAGCGCACCACTTCCGGGTCAAACCCCTCCTGGACAATGTCCTGATATGACCGGTTCTCCACCAGATACAACTGGATAATCTGATCCAGAATTTCATAAGGCGGCAGCGTATCCTGGTCCTTCTGACCCGGCCGCAGCTCCGCGGAAGGAGCCTTGGTAAGGATGCTTTCCGGAATAACCTCCTTTTCCCGGTTGAGATAGCGGGCCAGTTCATAGACCATGGTCTTGGGCACGTCGGCCAGCATGCTCAACCCCCCGCTCATGTCGCCGTACAGGGTGCAGTAGCCCACCGCCAGCTCACTTTTGTTGCCGGTGGACAGCACAATGTAGCCGAATTTATTGGACAGGGCCATCAGGATGTTGCCCCGGATGCGGGCCTGGATGTTTTCCAGAGTGACGTCGACGGTGTCCACGTCAAAATGTGCCCGCAAGGTCTCCCGATAGCATTCGTAAAGGGGGGTGATAGGAATCACCTTGAAGTCGATGGCCAGATTTTCCGCCAGTTGGCGGGAATCCCGCAGGCTTTCCGGGGAGGTGTAGGGCGAAGGCATGGTTACACCCAGGACGTTTTCCCGGCCCAAAGCCCGGACCGCCAGAACGCAGACCACTGCGGAGTCCACACCGCCGGAAAGGCCCACCACCGCCCGCCTGAAGCCGCACTTGCCCAGATAGTCTCGGGTTCCCAGAACCAGGGCCTCAGCCACTGAAGCAATTTTTTCCTGGGGTTTATATAAGCCGGGATCGCCCCGTTGCCTCAGGTCGACGGTAACCACCGCCTCCTGAAATGAGGGCAGGACCGCCAAGGGCTCCCCGGCCCGGTCAAAGGCCAGGCTGCGGCCGTCGAAAATCAGCTCATCGTTGCCGCCCACCTGGTTGACGTAAAGGAAGGGCACCCGGTATTTCTGGGCATGTTGGCGCAAGAGGTGGTACCTGATCTCCTCCTTGCCCACCTGGTAAGGAGAAGCCGAAATGTTGAGGAGCAGGGTGGCCCCTTTGGCAGCCATAACCGCCACCGGGTCGAAGTCATAGAGCCGTCGGCACCAGTTTTCTTCCTGGCTCCAGGCATCCTCGCAGATGGAGATGCCCAGGTTTTCGCCCTTGAAGGACACCACGTCAATGACGGCGGCCTGGTCGAAATAGCGGGTTTCGTCAAACACATCGTAGGCGGGCAGCAGGGACTTGTCCCGCTGAAAGACAGCCTGGCCCTGATAAAAAAGGATTGCCGAGTTGTAGAGGCCCTTGCCCCGGGTCATGCCGGTAGGCCGGGGTGCGCCCACCAGCAGGCCGAGGTGGGGATGGCGGGCGGAAAGGGCGGCCACCTCCTGCAGGGCCGCTTGGCTGCGCGCAATGAAGGCCGGCCGTTCCAGCAAGTCCCGGGGCGGGTAGCCGGTAATGTACAATTCCGAAAAAATCACCAGGTCGGTATCCGGCGGAAGGTTGCCTATGACTTCGGCGATCTTCCTCACATTGCCGGTGGTGTCTCCCACCGTGGGATTGAGCTGGGCCAAGGTGACTTTCATGGGCTCTGCCTTTAAAAGTGGAGTTTTTTCATTTTAGCAGAAAACCCCCGAAGTTTCGAGCCGCCATTGGCAGGGGCATGGGCCTCCGGCCGGGGCCGCGACCTCCGGGGGACCCATGTCCCCTCCCTTTTTAATGCTTTGGCTTCCCCCTACCCTACCCTTTCTTGACAGCTTTCCGGCAACGGGATAAAAAACGGAAAGTTTGCGATTTCGGGGGAACTCAGGTGTATTGGGACAAACCGCTGGAAACGATGGAAGCCGCGGCCTTGCGGAATCTTCAGCTGGAGCGGCTGAAAGAGACCTTCCGGCGGGCCGCCCGCAGCCCTTTTTATCAGAAGCGTCTTCAAAAGGCCGGCCTTTCCCCGGAAGAGGTGAAGAGACTGGCGGATATCCGCCGGTTGCCTTTCACCACCAAGGACGACCTCCGCGCCCAAGGCCGGAACCTGCTCACGGTGCCCTTGACTGAATGCGTGCGCCTTCATGCTTCTTCGGGCACCACCGGTCAGGCCACGGTCATTTACTATACCCGAAAAGATATTGACACCTGGGCCGACCTGCTGGCCCGCTCCATGTACATGACCGGCGTAAGGCCGGAGGACGTGTTCCAGAATATGATGGGCTACGGCCTGTTCACCGGCGGCCTGGGTTTTCACTACGGCTCCGAGCGCCTGGGTTGCCTGACCATTCCCGCCGGGGCCGGCAACAGCCGGCGCCAGGTGCAGCTCATGCAGCAGTTCAACACCACGGTGATCCACATCATTCCCAGCTATGCTCTGTATCTCCTTAACACCTTTGCCGAACTGGGCGTGGACCCTCGGGATCTGCCCCTGCGGATCGCCTTCCTCGGCGCCGAACCCCACACCGAAGACATGCGTCGCCGCATCGAGGCGGCCTATGGCCTCAAGGCCTACAATTCCTACGGTCTGTCGGAAATGAACGGCCCCGGAGTGGCCTTTGAATGCCCGGAGCAAAACGGCATGCATGTCTGGGAGGATGCCTATCTGCTGGAGGTCGTCGACCCTCAGACCTTGGAGCCGGTGCCGCCCGGCACAGTGGGGGAGCTGGTCTTCACCAACCTTACCCGGGAGGGCATGCCCCTTATCCGTTACCGCAGCCGGGACTTGGCCTCCTATGACGACGCCCCTTGCCCCTGCGGGCGTCGCCACCGGCGTATCTCCCGCATCCAGGGGCGCACCGACGATATGATCATCATCAAAGGGGTGAACATCTTCCCCTTGCAGATCGAAAAGGTGCTCAAGGCGCTTCCCGAAGTGCACACCAATTACCTGGTGGAGCTCACTCGGGAAAATTTCAACGATCAGATGCACGTCAGGGTGGAGGTGCGGGAAAGCTTTTTCCGGGAAGACCTCAAGTATCTGGCGGCTTTGCGCCAGCGCATCACCGAGGCCCTGAAAAGCGAGCTCCTGGTGACCCCCATCGTGGAGCTGGTGGAGCCCAACACCCTGCCCGCCGGTGAAGGCAAGGCAGTACGCCTTGTAGATAAACGTTCGACCCGGTAATCCACATGGAAAAAAGGGTCGGTATCCTGGACCTGTTTTGCACTTTCTTGCACCTGGGCATGACCGCCTTCGGGGGCCTGGCCATGATCGAGCCCATTCGCCAGCGGGTGGTGGACCAGAAAGGCTGGTTGTCCCAAAGGGAATTCCTGGACGGGGTGGCCCTTTGCCAAGTGATCCCTGGGGCCACGGTGGTGCAACTGGCCACTTATGTGGGTCTGCGCCTGGCCGGGCCGGGCGGGGCCCTGGCGGCCGCCTGGGCCTTTATTCTGCCGGCTTTTGGCCTTATGCTGACGCTTTCCGTCCTGTACTTTCAGTACGGTGAACTTGCCTGGGTTAAGGCCCTCTCCCAAGGTCTGCGGGCAGTGGTTATTGCGCTGCTGCTTCAGGCTTTCTGGCGTCTGGGCCGGGCGGCGGGGCGTCATTGGCTTGACTTGGTTATCGCCTTGGCGGCCTTGGCCGCCTTGGTGGTCAGAGCCAATTATCTGCTGGTTTTTCTGGTGGCCGGCCTCTTGCGCCTGCTTCTGGGGTTCAGGCTGGCGCCTCTGGGAGGAATTGCCGGCGAAGCTTCCCCCCTTTCCGGAGTTCACCTGAAGGTAATCTTGGCCTTGGTTTGCGGCGCGACTCTGGCTCTGACCGGAATAACCGCCGGCCTTCTGGCTTTTGATCCTATCATGGGGCTGATGACCTGGATTTTCATCAAGATCGGCCTCATTAGTTTCGGCGGCGGTTATGTCATGATCCCGGTCCTCCAATGGGATGTGGTGGAGCGCCTGGGCTGGCTCACTCTCCAACAGTTTATGGACGGCATTTTGCTGAGCTACGTCACCCCCGGCCCCTTGATCATCCTGGCCACTTTTGTCGGGTACTGGCTGAAAGGCCCGGTGGGCGCGGCGCTTGCCACCGTGGCGGTCTTTCTGCCCCCCATCCTCATCGTCATGATCCTGGGCCCCTTTTACCAGCGCCTTAAAGCCGCCGGCTGGATGCGCCATGCTATTCAGGGCATCCTGGATGCCCTGGTGGGCATGCTGGCCCTGGTAACCGCCCAGATGGCGGCGGTGAGCCTGGTGGACTGGAAAACCTGGGGATTGATGCTGGCGGCCGCATTGGCTTTGATCTGGCTGGAGGTAAGTTTGTTGTGGGTGGTAGCTGCGGCAATTCCTGTTTCCCTGGCAATTTTCTGGTAAGGATCCAGGCTGTGGCGCAGCCCCAGCGCTTGCCGGGATATTCTTGAAAAATCTGATTTGTGGACCGCAGTAAAACAAGGACAGAACATGAACAACAGCAGCAAAGAAATGGCCGAACGCATTCTGGCCGGCGACGTCCGGGCCGCGGCGCGCCTGATACGGGACCTGGACGACGGGGTACCCCAAGCCCGGGAAGTCCTGAAACAGCTTTATTTCAAAAGCGGCCGGGCCCATATCATCGGCATCACCGGCTCCCCGGGGGTGGGAAAAAGCACTCTCACCGACCGCCTGATTCAGCACCTCCGGGCTAGGGGCGAGACCGTGGGGGTGGTGGCCGTGGATCCCACCAGTCCCTTTTCCGGCGGTGCCATCCTGGGTGACCGTATCCGCATGCAGCGCCATGCCACCGATGAGGGGGTTTTCATCCGGTCGCTGGCCACCCGGGGGCATTTCGGGGGCCTGACCGCTTCGGCCCGGGCCGTGATCACGGTGCTGGACGCCATGGGCAAGGACGTGATCCTGGTGGAGACCGTGGGCGTGGGCCAAGACGAAGTGGAAATTGCCGGCACCGCGGACACCACCTTGGTGGTCACTGTCCCCGGGCTGGGCGACGATATCCAGGCTTTGAAGGCGGGGCTCCTGGAGGTGGCCGACATTTTAGTGGTGAACAAGGCAGACCGGGAAGGCGCAGAGCGCACCTACCAGGACCTTCTGATGATGATCGAGATGCGGCGCGCCAAGGCCCCCGAGGCCTGGGTACCCAGGGTTTTCCTGACCCAGGCCAAGGACGATGTGGGTATCACGGATCTTTTGGCTGGCATCGGGGAGCACCGGAATTTTCTGCTGCAAAAAGGGGCCCAAGCCCTCAGGGTTGCCCGGATGGAACGGGTGCGCCAGGAATTTTTGGAACTTTTAAAGGAGGGGGTGTTCACCCATTTGGTTCAGCAATTGGCCAAAGACAGCCGCCTTGACGCCGTCCTGGCCGACATCCTAGACCGGCGCACCGACCCTTACAGCGCCAGCGAACAGCTTATCCGTCAGATCTTCAGACCATCCTGAAATAAGGGTTTCGCCTTACAGGCTGAGCTTAGGCCCCTACCGCCGACAATATGTGCTAGGAGGCAAGCATCCCTGCGGTATTGCTTGCCGGAATGAGCTTCTGATCCCCTTATTTAAGGCTGATGCTCCGGGCGCAGCAAATCCAAAACCGTCTTCACCGGGTTGAAGGTGACCAGGGGGACCTCCACAAACACGGTAAGCCAGCGGGCCATGGCGCCGTTCCACAAACCGGGCCGTTCTAGCACTTTGAATTGTTTGCCGCCTCGGGATTTATAGGAGACAAACACCGCCTCGGGATTGACAAATTCGGGCAGGTTGAAGGGCTGGCCCCGAAAGTCCCGGAGGCCCAGAACCAGGTCCACAGGGTTGAAATGGGTGGACGCCGCCCAGATTTCCCGCTGGGCCGGAGAATCCAGATTGACCTGGGCGGTTTCCACAATCTGAAGAGACAGGCTCCCGTCCGCTTCCCTTACCCAGAAGGGGGCGCCGCCGGGCTCGCCTTCATTCTTTACCACCCCGCATACCCGGAGGGGGCGATTCAGCCTCTTTACCAAGAAATCCCGTTGTTGGGCCGGGGACCAGAAGTCAAACTCTGCCGGAAAGGAAAGCAGCAGCTCCGCCGCAGCAAAGCGCCGGACCTCCTGGCATATTCCCTTCTCCGCCGGGGCCGCGGTGAGCTGCCTCAGGTAACGGTGCACCTTCTCTTGGAGAGCCGCCAGATACCCGCCCAATAGCCTCTTCCACAGCAGGGAAGGCCCTTTCAGACGGTCAGGCACAACATTGTCGATATTCTTTACGTAGACTAAGTCACCTGCCAGCCGGTTAAGGTTTTCCAGAAGGGCGCCGTGGCCCCCGGGCCAAAAAAGCAACCGTCCGTACTCATCCCGACAGGGGCGGTTTTCCAGGTCCACCACAATGGTGTCGGTGGCCGGGCTCTGGAAGGAAAAAGTAACCTCCAACCGGCAAGAGTGCTGCTTCTCCAGGGTTCGGCGTTTCTCTTCCACCAAGCGCCGGAACTTTTCTTCATACTCCGGCAGAATGGTAAAATGCACCCGGCACCGGCCTTCTTTATCTTTGACATGAAAGGCCGCTTCCACCAGATGCTCTTCCACCGGGGTGCGGCTGTACGAGCCATAGGCATGGAACTTCAGCAGGCCCTTGGGGAGAACCTGATAATTCAAACCCGCTTCGGTCAGCAGATAATGCAGAATTTCCCGATAGCGGCCCCGGCTTCTGCATTCCTGCAGGTCAAGCCCGCTCTCCCGCATCGCCGTCCGCAGGACGTCAAAAAAGGCAAAGCGCTCCAGATTTTCATAAAAGGTGAGAAACGACCGGGCGACCGGGTCCCCCTGTCCGGCGGCCTGGGCAATTTCTTCCAAAGACGGATTCTCGCCGCAATGATAATATTGGCAGGGAATTTGAAACATGCGGCTGGCCGCGCCCGAGGCTGGCACAAACTTCAGAAAACGCCCAGAATCCGCGGCCTCGGCATGACACCTGAGATAATGGTCATACTGTTCTTCCGGAATCCGGCGGATGCCATCCCCCAAGGTGCAGGGCCGGGCCAGCTCCACATAAAAGGCGGGCTTTGCAAAAAACCGCAATTGCTCCCGCACCTGGGCTTCGGAGATCCCTCGGCTGGCCAGCTGCTGCCAGTCGCTTTCGGCAAACTTCGGATCATTGTCCGCCTCCGGTGGGACAGTGGCAATAACCTGACCTGGCGTCCGGGTCACAGTCATACCTTCACCTCCGCGCGAAATATAATGGTGCCACAGTCTCAGGGAATCCTTCTATTTTTAGCCTTAATATAATGCTTGCAGAAACGAAGGGAAGCGCGGTTTCATCTCAGACAAAGGCGGTTTAAAAGCGGTCAAGTCTGCGAACAAGGTAAACCCGGTTTTGGCGAGGCAGGGACCCTGAATTACCGCGAATCAGGACTTTTTGGCCCCAGGCCACGGTATACCCGTCAAACCTGGAGGATGCCTTTTACTTTTTCGGCCAGGTCTTTTAGATCTGCTTCGTTCGGTCTGCCCTGAATGTTGCCGAGACGTCCTCCCAGGGAAAAGTCCTTATACTTGCCGTGATATTCACCCACCAAATACCACTCGCCCACGATTTCGAATCCCAGATGGTCAAAGAGCTGCCCCATATACTTGACCGCCGGAATCGCCTCATTGATGCCGGTGTGGGTCCCCCCATAAGTGCAATACACCACCGCCTTCTTGCCTGGCCGGCGCGGGGAGCAAGGTTTGATCTCGCCTTCAGCCACATATTTTGCCCGCAAGGCGGCCAGGAGTTCCTGCAGCGGTTTGCCGGGCAGCCACTCGTAAACCCCGGAACCCACAAATATTAGATCATAGTCCAGGAGATTTATCTCCACCGGTCCGTCGACTCTGATTGTCTCGATCTGATGGCCGGATTGCCTGACGGTTGCCGAAATGGTCTCGGCGACCTTGGCTGTATTGTTGGTGGCAGTAAAATAAAGGTTGAGGACTTTCATCATGACCTCCCAGGCTCTTGAGATGGCCCAAAGCGGAGGGGAGAAAAGTTCTTTCTCGAGGTTAATTCCGTTAACTCCGCTTTTGAAGCGGCGTGCGATATTTGTCCGGCCCCTTTTCACCCCACCGGGAAAAATCCCCGCCCAGCCGAAAAATTTTCATGCCTGGGGCCGGACTCGAACCGGCACGGTGGAACCCACCGAGGGATTTTAAGTCCCTTGCGTCTACCAATTCCGCCACCCAGGCATCAGGCTGACGCCGCCATTATACGAAAGTAGCTGTGGCCTTGCAATGCTCGCCATAAACAGTGGGTGCCTCGTGGCGGCCCGGGGGCAGGCCCTGTCCACGAATCCCGGGTCATTTTCTCGTATATTTTCTGACCTGCACTTCAGCCGGCGATTCTTCCCAGATCGTCCTCTACCGGATAGGGATTTCAATGGGATATCGATAATTACTCCTGCAATGCTAAGCTTATTTTGCGAGCCTTGCTTCCACCGCGGGCCAATTGATATTTTGAAAAAAGGCCTGGAGGTAATCCCCCCGCTTTAGCCCATAATCAGGCAGGTAGGCGTGTTCAAAGACGTCCAGGATCAGGAGCGGATTGGCGCCCGCCAGATGCCCTACATCATGTTCGTTGATCCAAGCGTTGAAAAGCCGCCCGGTTACGGGGTCTTCATAGAGCACCACCCAGCCGATGCCCCGCATGGCCCCGGTGGCTTTGAAGTCTGCGGCCCAATTGTCATAGCTCCCAAAGTTTTCCTCCAAGCGTTTCATGAGCTTGCTGTCTTTCTTCAAGGGCTCCTTGCCTCCCAGGTTGCCAAAATAAAGCTCATGCAGCCGCATACCGTTAAGTTCCCAGCCTAAGCGACGCTTCAGTTCGGCATAAAGCGGGCTCCCCATCTGGTTCTGGGCGGCCAACTGCTGGAGCTGCTCCATCAGCCGATTGGCGTTCGCCACATATCCTTGGTACAGACTTAAGTGCAGCTCCAGCGCTTTGTCGCTGAAACCCGGCATACCCTTTAATTTGCTGAAATCCTGGATTTCGTAAGGTTTGCTGCCTGTTTGGCCTTGGCCGCAGGCCAGAGCCAGCACCAATGCCACTGATCCGGCCATCCTGACAAGTTGCGCGAGCCGCATAAAGTCCTCCTTTTTATCTTAATGGTAGGACGTGCCAGTAAAATTGTCCAGAATGATGTCGGCTTTCCCTGGAGGAAGCGGAGAAGCGTTTGGTGAACTGACCGGAAAGTATCCGACAGCCCGGAGATTGCGGACCATTGGCGGGAAAAGTTGATTTAATGCTCCGCTTCTGCTACTTTCCGAGGAAAGGAGGGTTTCAAATAGCGCCGAGGAGCGTAAAGAATGAACAATTTCACTTGGACCGAATTTCTGGGTCTTTATATCCATTTGGCAGGATTTGTCATTGGCCTCGGGGCCGTCACGGTCATCGACCTGCACGGCTTTCTGGGCCGTAACTCCGGTTATTGGACAGAAGCCACCATCCGCACACACAAGGTAACCAAACCCCTCATCTGGCTGGGTATCGGCCTGGCAATCCTGGGGGCCTATATTTTCCATCGCCCCAACGGCTGGACCTTTCCCTTGGCCCTGCAGGCCGCCATTGCTTTGGGACTCATCGCCAACGGCTTTTTCCTGTCTTTCCGCGTTAGTCCCTTTTTGCTCCGCCGCGAACGCGAGGGGCGGGCCACGGAGACCTTGCCCCTGGAACTGCAAAAGAAGATCGTGGTCGCCTTTTTGCTTTCCTTTGCCGGGTGGTGGAGCGCATTGCTAATCACGGTTTATCAAGTATTGTCCAGGAAATGATCCCGCAAATTTTACCGCTACCGTTTGTTTTCTTAAGCCCGTCCCTGGCAGGCTGTCTTCCTTTAGGGCCTTGCGAGTGAGCAACAAGGGCGGGTTGACCACCTCCGGCCGTCAGCCCAACAGATGGCTTCCAAGCAAATAGGGTCAGGCCGATTGACCTAACCCCTTGAAATTATGGAGCCGGCACGGGGATTTGAACCCCGGACCTGCTGATTACGAATCAGTAATAACCCAGTCTCACAGCCTTTCTTCTTGTTTCATAAGAAATCTCCTTCAAACAATTTTATCCTTGACATCAGGTAGTTAGGTATATATTCTTGTTTCATAAGATTGCAAGTCAATTCTCTGTAGTAACCATTAAAGTGGTAGCCCAAATGGTAGCCCAAACCATATCAGGAGACCGAAATGACCGTCAACAAATTAACCGATGTCCAGGTTAGGAACCTTAAGGCGAAAGAAAAGCGTTATATCGTATGGGAAGCTGGCCGTAGCGGGTTCGGGGTCCGTGTAACTCCTAATGGAACCAAGACCTTTGTGTATAAATATCGCTTTCAGGGAAAAGTCCAATGGCTGACCATAGGCACTTACCCCGCCATGACCCTGGTACAAGCCCACAAGGCCCATGCCGAAGCACGGGAGATGGTAGAGCGGGGGGAGAATCCCGCCGCCAAGGCCGTGGCCGAACGCCGGGAGGCACGCCAAGCCTCTACAACAGCTGAATTGGCTAACGAATACCTTGAAAAATGGGCCAAGCCCCGCAAACGCTCCTGGCGAGAAGATAAGCGCATTTTAGAGAAAGACATACTTCCTGTTTGGGGAACCAGTAAGGCCAAGGACATCACCAAGCGCGACGTCGTCCAGCTCCTGGATCGTATCATGGAGCGGGATGCCCCCATCATGGCGAACCGCACCCTTGCCGTCATTCGCCGGATGTTCAATTTTGCGGTGGAGCGGGACATTGTGACCGCCTCACCCTGCCTGGCAGTAAAGGCGCCAGCCCCGGAAAATCAGCGGAACCAGGTGCTGACCGCCGAGGAAATTCGGATTTTCTGGCACGCCTTGGAGGGGGAGGTAATGGACCGGGTGAACCCCTTCATAAAGTTGATCTTGAAGCTGGAATTGATTACCGCCCAGCGCAAGAGCGAATGCTGCGCGGTGGCCTGGGAGGAAGTTGATTTGGAGGAAGGCTGGTGGACCATACCCGGAGAAATGACCCCCCTGCGGCGGCAATACGGCGTGGAGGAGGGGCTGGCCAAAAACAGGCTTCCGCACCGGGTGCCCCTTTCGCCGTTGGCGCGGGATATTTTTCTGGCTGCCAAGAGCTTGTCGGGCGATTCTCCATGGGTTTTCCCTTCCCCGCAAACGAGCCGGCCCGTCACGCCGACCGCAATAAACCATGCCGTCAGGTTCCACCGAGACAGCCTGGGGGTAAACTTCGTCCCCCATGACCTGCGGCGCACCGCGGCCAGCCACATGACCGGCATAGGGATCCCCCGCCTGGTGGTCTCCAAAATCCTGAACCATGTGGAGCGGGGCGTCACCGCGGTCTATGACCGGCACTCCTATGACCGGGAGAAACGCCAGGCCCTGGAGGCTTGGGGGCGCAGACTTCAGAATATTATCCAGGAAACCGATGATAAAGGGAAAATCGTCCCCTTTATCAGAGGCTTCTGAAAGGAGCAGACATGGCCAAAACCTACAAGCAGCTGGAGGCGGAAAGACGGCAACGGCTGGAGGCACGCCAAAAGTTTCTGATGGAATTTCCGGAGGTTTATCAAAAGGACTTTGACATGGCCTTCAAATCCTATCTGCAGAGAGAATTCCCCGAAATTGATGTATCGGATTGCGATCTACTGTTTAATCCTTTGTGGCGCAGGGGTTTCTTGGAAAGTTTGCCAGAGGAGGCTTGGGAGTTATGCCAAAGATACCATCTGTTGCGGGTGTGGGATCCTGATGGGGACAAAACCCCTCAGCCGGTAAGTGAAAACCCCGTTCGCCCCTTGCACCGGCAAGATGAAAGGACCTGGCTCGACCGAGTAAGACCGGAGGAAGGCGTCATATGTATCGACCCTTTTAAAACCCAAGGGCGGTTTTTATTGGTCGAAGTTGACCTGAACAAACCCCGCCGGGAGATTGCGGCCACTTTCGACAGCCTTATTGAGGCAGAAAGAATGAAACTTCTGACTTATCATAAAAAAAGAGATGAGACAGTATATGAATTTATACCACCGAAAGAGCCGAGAGACAGAAGTGAAGCTTGTAATTATCCGGAGATGGAAGTCTTTATGTTGGTGGAAAAGGCTAAAATGGCAGATCCGACTAAGCAACTCAGCAAGATTTTCACTAAACTTGCCAAGGAGCGGTATAAAAAGGAGGGCTGGGATAAACACTATGGCGACGATCTGTATGATCCCCCTGATGTAGACAGAATCACGGGCATCCGCAAGGCATTAAAAAATGCATACGAGCGGGATAGAAAATTATATTTCGGAGAATAAACCAGTCATTACCCCCTTTCTGAAAGTCTCTCCCTTACCTTTTTACGCCAGCCCCAACTTTGATGTTATAACATTTTAGGTTTTTTACGCCAGCCTCATTTTCTTTACTTTGTGACCATTGTCACATTCTTGTTATTACAATAATATTAAATAGTTACTCCTAAAGGAAACCTTAAGAAGTTTCTATCTAACTATTTGACTAAGTATATAATCGCTTTATAAGGTGTTAACCAGAACCATCACTATTTAAGAGGAGTAATATTATGCAAAGAGTTTTCAGGGCGAAAGAACTCGTTGAATTAATCGGCATATCCCGCGCCTCAATCTGGCGCCTCGAAAAAAGCGGACTTTTCCCCCGCCGGAAAAAAATTGGCTTGCGGGCGGTTGGTTGGCTTGCCGAAGATATCGAACAATGGCTCTCAACCCGACCCTTGGCGAGAGAGGAAAAGAAAGAGGAGTGAAAGATGCCGACCCCTGCAGAGATTAAACAGGCGCTGGATTTCCTTGCCTTTTTTGAAAACGAACTTGGGAAATTACGACCCGGAAGCAACGGAAACTCCTTGGGCTTTTGCCCATTTCATAAGGATCGGGTCCCTTCCTTTTCGGTGAACCTGGAGAACGGCCTTTGGCACTGTTTCGGTTGCGGGGCCGCTGGCGATGTTTTTGATTTTGCGCAGCGGAAGTGGAACTGCGACTTTCCTACAGCCCTGCGGGAACTGGCCCGCCTGGCCGGCCTGGACCCGGATGAGGAGACCCGGCAAAGGGAGAAAGAGGGGCTGACCCTGGAGCAATTTGCCGCGGCAAAGAACCTGCCAGTTGACTTCTTGATCCAGCACGGCGTCAAGCAAGCTCGGGGAAAGGATGAACGGCCATACGTGGTTTTCGCATACAGGGGTTTGGAAGGCCAGATAATTAAAGAAGCGACCCGGCTGCGCTTCTCCTTGAGCGAGCGGCCCATGGCCAAACGGGGCGGGAAGCCTCACATTTATGGCCTGTGGCGGATTTCGGAAATGCTGGCCGAGGATGGTGAACTGAACCTCGTAGAGGGCGAAAGCGATTGTCTGACCGCCTGGCTCTACGGCCTTTCTGCGGTGGGAGTGCCAGGGAAAACCTTGCTCAAAATCCTGGGGCCGGAGTTTTTCAAGGATTTCAAAAACATATATGTTTGGGAGGAACCGGGGGCTGAAGGCTGGGCTAAGGAGATTGCGGCCAGGCTATCTAGCCTGTCCCATCTGCGCATTTTTGCCATGACTCCACCGGAGGGAATTAAGGACCTGTCCGAAGCCCATTGCCGCGGCTTGGACGTGGTGGCCCTGGTCCGGGAAATGCAACGAGAGGCGGTGGAAGTCTCCGGAAGCCAAAATGACCACAAAGAAAATCATCAGCAAAGTCAAACATTTACCGGCAAGGGGGAAGAAAAAACTCAAGGAAATCAAACACATAGCGACGGCGGCCGCGGGGCCAGTGAGAACGCGCGTGTTTTTATTATTAATTATTGCAAGAACCTTGCCAAAAAGGGAATAGATCCTTCCTTTTGCCGGAAAGTTATTGAATATCTTGAGAAATCCGGCGAGAAAAGGAACATTGCCGCGGAGGTGCGGGAGTGGGTTTTGACTTCCAGCGGCTTCTTTCTGACTTCCGATTGCTTCCGAGAACTCGAGTTGACTTCTCGTGACTTCCAAAAAGCCGCGGTCTTGGAATTGCTGAAATTGAAGGCAAAGGGGATTATCGAACCCTGCGGCAACCGTCGCGGTTGCTACCGCCGCATCGAGAAAGAGCTTGAGCCCATTGATTTTAAAAATGCCCCCGACGGCCCACCTCTTCCCCTTCGCTGGCCCCTGGGCCTTGAAAACCTGGTGGCCCTGTATCCGAAAAATTTAGCTATAGTTGCGGGTAGTAAAGACGCGGGGAAAACCGCTTTCTGTTTAAACTTCGCCCGATTAAATCAAGACTTATTCGATACTCACTACTTCTGCTCTGAGATCGCCGCCCAGGAATTTAAACATAGACTTCAGCTTTTCGGCTTTCCCCTTGAGACATGGAAAATAAAGGTTTGGGAGAGATCCAGCAACTTCGCTGATGTTATTAAACCAGATAGTTTAAATATTATTGATTATTTAGAGATAAGTGAGAATTTCTACTTAATAGCCCAGGAAATGCGACGAATATACGAGAATTTGCGCAATGGGATAGCGGTAGTGGGGATCCAGAAAGATCCGAATACTAGGTTAGGTCGGGGAGCGTCATTTAGTCTGGAAAAGGCAAGATTGTACGTAACTCTTGATACGCAGGATCATTTCAATGAGTTGACTATTATTTCGGCGAAAAACTGGGCTTCTGACCGTAATCCCCAAGGCACTAAGATTCGGTACAAAATTGTTAATGGCTCAAAGCTTATAAAAATTAGTGATCGTTAGATGAAAGTTACGCCACTTGAGCAAATGGTCAAGGTCTGGCGCAAGGCGGTGGCCCCGGCCCAGGTAACCCGGTTACCTTGCGGTTGCTATGTCGGACCTTGTCCTTTCTTTGGGGGGATACCCTGCTGGCTGATTTACATTCAAACCCCTGTGGTGGTCCAGACCGGCCTCAACGTGATTACCTACCCTTGGCCAGGTTTCTGGAGGGCAGGGAAGAAAAATCTTACCTTGTTCGAATCCTTCGGGCTGGTCCTGCTTGGTGTTTGCCGTTAAGGTGGGGCCGGGGAAAGGAAAAAGGTCATGCTGCAGGTAAAAATTGGGGCGGTGAAGCTTAAGCTGGTTCCGGAAGACGGGAGATACCCGGAGCATCTGACCTGGAAGCAGGCCCTGGAGCGTGATTGGGCCGGGCCCTGGGGTACCCTGGCCCGGCTTACCGCTTACCGCTTTCACCTGGCCCTGGACCCATCCTTCTATTACGAACGGCCGGAATACCGCCGGGGTCAGCTTCACCACTATGAGTGGATTCTCTGCCGAAATGGCGGGCTCATCTCCCTTTACAGTTCCCAGCGGCAGCTGGGCCAGGTGTGGACCTCCAAGGCCCTAGGGGAAAAGATCCTAACCGCGGTGCCCGGCGCCCGGGTCTTCCGAACCTCGGAGGAGTTCCTTTATTATGAAATCCACTTCCCGCTGAACCAAATCCACCAGGTCTGCCAGCTGGCCGGGGCCCGGCGCTCCCGGAAAAGGAAGGCCGTCTCCGAGGCTGAAAAAGAAAGGCTGAGACAAATCGGCTTCGGCTCCGCCCGGCCCCTTCCAGCCACAGTTCAGGAACGCCCGGCCGCCCGGTAAGCACTATTCCGGAGCAGCACTCTGTGAAAGGAAGAGAAATGTATCAACTGCCAACAAAGATGGTTCTAAAACCGGGTTTTGCACCCCTTCTGGGCCTTAAGGTGTGGGGCCTGCCTTCTGGCCGCGCGGTGCTCGGGGTGTACTTCCTGGCAGCACACCGGACCTGGAAAAGGACAAAGGGAAAATTATTCCGGAAAATTCGCCTGACACGCATATTTCAGGCCTATACCCCCAAAAGCAGTTTTGTTAAGTTAATTAATCACTTACAGCTAATCAAGAAAACAAAGAGACTTAAATTGCATCCTTCTCAGACAGGCAAGGGGGAAATTGATGGGAGGGGAGCGTAAACAGCAAAAAAAGGCAAATAATCCGGCCGGGCCTGAGGTGAAAGGAAAAGAGCGCGAGTTACTCCCGGATCTGGGACAAAAACCTAGGAAGAAACGGCCGCGGGGCCGCCCGTGGCCCAAGGGGGTATCGGGCAATCCTCGGGGGAGGCCCAAGGGGGCCCGGAACAAGTTCACTCAAGCCGTGCTGGAGGGCATCCGCCGGGCGGAAGAGAAAATAGCCCGGCCGAAGCTGCTGGACCGGGACAAACCCTATGAGGCTTGGGACGGATTTTGTCTTCAGGAGGGGCTGCTATTTGGTTGGGATCCAGTGTTGCAGGATTATGTGGCCTTGCCGGATCAAGCCCCACCCCGGCCCCCGAGGTGCTTTGATCCCAGCCAACGCTGCACCGAGATGACCTGGAAAGGCCGCCTCATCTACGTCCAAAACGGCTGGCCCTTCAACCCCCGCACCTGGCGGCGGTTGAGGATCTAAATCCCGCTTTCCCATCCGCCTCAGACGTGCCTGTACCCTGTTTGGTGGTTTCTCCTTGAAATTCAAAGGTGACTTGTAGAGAATGTGCCTTGGAACACCAATGAAACAACACTTTCTACCAGGCTCTCTGGCCAGAGCCCACGGCCGGGATTGGGTGGTGTTGCCCTCCATGGATCCGGAGGTTTTGCGGCTACGCCCCCTGACTGGAGGGGAGGGCCAGGAAATTGGCCTTTTTCTGCCTCTGGAAGGGGAAGCGGTGACCCCTGCCTCCTTCCCTCTGCCGCCGTTAGTGGCCGGTGATGCTACCGGCAGCCTCTTGCTGTTTGACGCCGCCCGGCTGAGCCTGCGGGCCGGTGCCACGCCCTTTCGCTCTCTGGGCCGACTTTCCGTCGTCCCCCGGCCATATCAGTTTGTCCCCCTCATCATGGCCCTGCGCCTGAAACCGGTGCGTCTTCTCATTGCGGATGACGTGGGGGTGGGGAAAACCATTGAAGCAGCCATGATTGCCCGGGAGCTTCTGGACCGGGGGATAGCTAACCGTCTGGCCGTTATCTGCCCGGCCCACCTCTGCGACCAGTGGGAGGCGGAGCTCCGGGAAAAATTTGTCCTGGAAACGGCAGTGATCCAGCCCTCTCGAATTGCCCGGCTGGAGCGGGATCTGCCCCGGCAAGATATGAGCATTTATCAATACTACCCCCATCTGGTGGTGAGCCTTGATTTCATCAAGTCAGACCGACACCGGGGACATTTTCTGCAATATGCCCCGGATCTGATCATAGTAGACGAAGCCCACCTGGCAGCCCGGCCCCGGGGGGAGCAGCGGTGGCAGCACCAGCGTTACGATTTTCTGAGGGACCTGGCAGCCGACCCTAAACGCCACCTGATCCTGGTAACCGCCACTCCACACAGCGGTGTTGAGGAAAGTTTTCGCTCCCTCTTGGGCTTTTTGAATCCTCAGTTTGACAGTGGCCAGGAGATTCCCCGGGAGAAATTACTTCCCCAGGTGGTGCAGCGCCGCCGACGGGATCTGGAGCGCTGGCTGGGTGAAGTGACTCCCTTTCCGCAGCGGGAGTCCCAAGAAGTGACATACCATCTTTCCCAGCCTTATCTGGATCTCTTTCAGCAAGTGCTTGATTACTGCAGGGAAACGGTGGCGGCGAAGCCCGGTCTGCCGGTGCAGCGTCAGCGCGTCCGCCATTGGGCCGCCATCGCTTTGCTGCGGTGTCTTCTCTCCAGTCCCCAGACCGCCGAGGTGGTCCTGCGGGAGCGGGCCCGGAGAAAAGGCCTGGAGGAAATCTTTCAGACCGTGGAAGAGGTGGATCAGGCTTTCCGCCCCCAGGTCCTGGACCCGCCTCCGGAGGAGGACGCCGGGGATGTGCCCCCCGCTACTCCCCTGGGAGACGAGGAGGCGCAATGGAGCGAATCCGAGAGGAGGAAACTGTCCCACTTTTTGAATCAGGCCGCCCGCCTGGCCGGGCCGGAGCAGGACCACAAATTGGCGGCGGCGGCCCAAGCCCTGGAGAATCTCCTTCGGGAGGGCTATCGCCCCATTGTCTTTTGCCGGTTCATTCCCACCGCAGAGTATCTGGAGACCTGGCTTAGGGAATTGCTCATCCCTAAATTTCCCGAACTCCGGGTCAAGGCCATCACCGGGCATCTGGGCGAAGAAGAGCGCCGGGCCCGGGTGGCGGAACTGGCCCAGGAGAAGGTGCGCCTGCTGGTGGCCACCGACTGCCTCAGCGAGGGCATCAATCTCCAGGATCATTTTGATGCGGTCCTCCATTATGACCTTCCTTGGAACCCCAACCGGCTGGAGCAGCGGGAAGGCCGGGTGGACCGCTTCGGGCAGCGGCGGCCAACGGTCAAGACCGTGTTGCTCTACGGCGTGGACAATGAAGTGGATCTGGTGGTGCTGGAGGTCCTCCTCCGCAAGGCCAAAACCATCCGTCAGCAGTTGGGCATTTCCGTGCCGGTTCCCGTGGAGGCCCAACAGGTGCTGGAGGCGGTGGTGGACAGTGTGCTTCTGCGCCCTCGCGCCAAGGGGCGGCAACTTGCCCTGGAATTCATGCCGCCGGACGTCGGCCGCCTCCATAAACGGTGGGAAGATTTCGCGGCACGGGAGGAGCAGGACCGGGCCTATTTCGCCCAGCACGGCATCCAGCCGGATATGGTGGCCCGGGAACTGGAGGCGGTGGACCCTGTCCTGGGGGACCAGGAGGCGGTGCAGCGTTTCCTGGCTAATGCCGCCCAGCGCTTCAACGGTCGGCTGGATAATACCGGCAAAAACGGGGTCTATCGGCTGATTCCGGGAGATCTGGAGTCCCGCCTCACCAACCTTTTCGGATATACCTTTCCCCTGGAGGTGACCTTTGACCGGCTGGCTGATGACACCGCCGTGTATTTGGGCCGCACCCACCCCTTGATCGAATTTTATTGCCAGGAGGTGCTGGGACGGGCCTTTGCCCCGGAGCCGGATGAGCTCTTCGCCCGCGCCGGAGCCCTGTTCACCGACGCCGTTTCCTGGCGCACCTGCCTTCTGTTGGTACGGTGCCGCTATCTGCTTAAGGAAGTGGTGGAAGAATTTGCCGAAGAGGTCCTGGTGGCTGCCTTTCAGCGTCAAGAGGGCCGCCTGGTGTGGCTGAAGCCCTTGGAGGAGGTCGGCCGCCGCCTATTGGAGGCCGCCCGCCGGCCGGTGGCTGACATGCCCCGGGAGGAGCGCCTGTTCCACATAAGCTGGGCCTTGGAGATGTTGCAGGAAGAAGGGTGGTACGCGCCCCTGGTGGAATGGCGTAGCCACAAACTTCAGGAATCCCATCAGCGCCTGCGCTCCCTGGTGGAGGCGCCGCCCCTTGCCATCACCCCTCATCTGCCCCCGGATGTTCTGGGCTGCTATGTCTTGGTGCCGGTAGGAGGGAAGTCCTGATGGCCTTCACCGCCATCTCTATTGAAGGGGGCATGTTTCCCGGGGATCTGCTGGAACGTCTCGCCGCGGGGGCGGAACCCGCCGGCCAACGCCCCGAAGACTTTGGCCTCCCGAAAGGCCGGCGCCTGAGCGACGAAATGCAGGCCGCTTTTGCGGACCTGCGCTCCTTCTGGGACGCCTTCCTGCGCCGCCTCGAATTTTCCAGGGAAAGCAGCACCACCCTCACCCGGGAGGCTTGGGTCATCCCGATGCTGGAGCGCCTGGGCTATGACCTGGACTTTCAACGGCGGGCCGCCGCGGTGGGGGGCGACACTTTCCCCTTTTCCCATCGGGCCGGGAAGGACCCTGAGGCACCCCCGGTGCATGTGGTGGCCTACGACCAGTCCCTGGACCGCCGGGGGGAGGCCCGCCGCAGCCCCCACGCCCTGGTGCAGGATTACCTGAACCGCGCTGACGCCCTCTGGGGACTGGTGACCAACGGCAAGAAACTCAGGCTGCTCCGCCATACCGTCCGCCTGGCCCGCCCCACCTATCTCGAATTTGATCTGGAAGCCCTGCTCACCGCCAACCTCTACAGCGAATTTACCCTGCTCTACCGTCTGCTGCACCGCTCCCGCCTTCCCCGGAGCGCCGCGGAGGCCCACGAGTGCTGGCTGGAGCAATACTACCAGCAGGGAATCGAGGAAGGCGGCCGGGTACGGGAACGTTTGCGGGACGGGGTGATAGCGGCCCTGAAGGAACTGGGCACCGCCTTGCTGAGCCATAAAGACAACGAGCCCCTGCGCCAGGCCCTGAGGGCCGGCAGCCTGGACGGGCCCGG
>Ga0315298_1000897_pt1 | contig 56829 bp, 53 predicted proteins | sample WHS_1_MG_FD_203077 | JGI IMG/M metagenome (GOLD analysis project Ga0315298, IMG submission 203077) | Extremophilic microbial mat communities from Washburn Hot Springs, YNP, Wyoming, USA - WHS_1_MG | ecosystem: Environmental > Aquatic > Thermal springs > Hot (42-90C) | place: USA: Wyoming... | reverse complement strand
GGAACCAAGCGGAATAGAAAACATAGTTATTGGATATAAGGGAAGCTTAAGGCTGAAATTGACTTGCGAAACGCAGACGGGGCATTCTGCTGCTCCATGGCTTTTCGAAAACGCTATTGAGAAGGCGTTTGAGGTTTGGAAAGTGATAAGGGAAACGCGTTTTCCGAATGAGGATTTGGATAGCCATTTTTACTCTGTCACCTCATGCCTACTTCAACTGAAAGGCGGAGAATCAGCAGCTTCAAATGTTCCCTCTAAATGTGAAGCTTTAATAGACATGAGAATCCCGCCGCAGCTTACATGCACGCAAGTTTACCAAGAGATTAACAGTAAAGTTGCGCAATATCAAACTGTAAACCCAAAGGTTGCGGTAAAAATGAAAAGAGTTGATTCAGTAGAAGCCTTTGAAACAGATAAAAACAACTCGCTTGTCAAGACTCTTTCATCAGCTATCAGAAAAGTAAGGGGTAAAACGCCTGTTTTGATAAGAAAGACGGGGACAAGCGACATGAACTTGCTTGGCAAAGCCCTGAAAATTCCACTTGTGGCTTACGGTCCTGGTGATTCGCGTTTGGACCACACTCCGAATGAGTGTGTAAGCGTGGATGAGTATTTGGGTTGTATACGGGTTCTTCAGGAGTGTTTAACGAGGTTGTTGGGTTAGCGTTTTGGTTTGTTTCCTAAAGTGTTAAATAGCGGATGAGAGTTCATATATGTGTGAAATGTATGAAATGTAGGATGTGTTTGTATGAGCGAAGGTGAAGGGGACATGCAGGTATACGGAACAGTGAAGGTCGGCGAAAGAGGTCAAGTGGTGATACCATCCAAAGCTAGGAAGGAACTTAACATAAATCCAGGAGACCTTCTGCTGGTCATAGCAGGTAGGAATAGGCGCAGCATCGCAATGGTTAAGGCAGATGCAATGAGAGAGTTTGCAACTAGAATAATGCGGGGCTTGGAACAGGTTATAGAAGAAAAGTAGAGAATCAAGCCTTTATTGTTGCGGTGGCATGTTTAGGCAACGCCGAGATATCCAAAAGTGGCTATCTGAGGTTATCGAGAAGTTTCGTGAAAAAGGCGCTGTCAGCCCAGACAAAGCCATGACTGCTGAAGAGTTGGGACTTCCGCCAGTTTTCGAAGAAGCGATGAAACGGCGTCTTGGACGCTCAGGAATTTTTGTCGAAGCAAATGGCAAATATTATCTTTCTGAGGAAAGGTTGAAGCAGATAGAGGAAATGCTATCTGCAAAGGGCGAGATGCCGAATCTGAGAAGAAAGGTTGCTACGTTGCGGTTGATACAGTTGGTTGCCATCGTTATTGTCGTGGTTCTTTTTGTTGTGAATTTGTTTGTTCAAAGTTGGGAGCTTAGGGTGGCGTCTGTTGTTTTACTTGTTGTTTGGCTGTTGATAGCCATACTACAAATCTGCTACATAACAAAAATCCGAAAAAGACTTATCATTTAATAAAACACGCGCTTGCTGATAGTTTATCTTTTTTTAAGCACAAGCTCATCCTTGTATCTATACTACTAACTCTCTTCAAAATATAAAAATCAGTTTTAGTAGTACTTCAGATGTGAAATTCTTTCTACAACATCTGGAAGCAAAGGAGTTGCAGGTTTTGGGTTTGGTATCGTTCTTGACTCAACGAAACGGGTTATCGCGACCCCAAGTCTACCACGAACCATAACTCTTTTCTCATCAAAATATGACTTCGTCAAAACAACCATGTTAATGCGTGAAATAAGCTTGAGTTTTTCCTCAATTCTCTTCTGCAAGTCTCTGGCTGATTCTTTAATAGACTCATTGAGAAAACTTATTCGATTCTCCAAGAAAACAATGGACGGCCCCTTTTCAGGTATTTGAGAATAAGCCTTGTTTATGTCTTGAACTGCCCCGTTTACAAGGTCGTCCAGATAAGAAATGTTTCTAAACATAACGAGCGTCGGGTTCTTATACTTAAGAACACCATCAAAAATACCAACATGCGCTTGTGGCATTATGATATCAATATGTTGACCATCACTTCTATATTTTCCTAAATCAACTTTAAATGGACCATCAAATGTCTGACCTCGTGATGCCAAGTGGTCTAGCCAAATCTTAGCCTTTTCTGTTTCGATGAGTCCAGTTTGCTTTTTTCCTATTTTTTCTTTTAGCAACTCAACAGTGGATGTTACATCTGCAAAGTCAGGATCCTTTATCCACTCAACACAAATTGAATAAAATTCACCTACCTGAAACATTAGGCGCATGGAACGCCAGTAAAATTCTTTAAACAAATTTTCATACTGCTTTTCGCGATTTGTTAGTCCTTGATATTTGCATTCTACATAAAACTTCTGTTTTTTGTATTTTACCAAAAAATCAGGAGTTTTTTCGTTGGGTTGAGATGATTCTTGTATAAACCACGTGGAAAAACCTGCTCTTGCTAAGGCTACTGCTATTTGAATTTCATAGGCAGACTGGTTGAATTCATCTTTATTTTTGAGTCGTTCTCTAAATCTATCTTGCGAATTTATCGCAAGTTCATTACCGTTGAAGTCAACAACTCCAATTTTTCTTAGTCTTCTGAGAGACTGGCAAAAAGAGATTAATTTCAACGCGGCTATGTCGAACTTATTTTCTGGATTCGCTCTAATTTGAGCATAATTTCTTAAGCTGTGAACATAAAGGGGTACAATTGGATGATGCTCTGGTTTAAGGTGATGAGTGAATTTGCTGACAACGTGTTTTGGTTTATTTTGGAGCATCTGACATTGATTATCTAGCCATTCCTTTCCGAAATAATTTCGGATTAAAACGATAGCATTAGCCAAATCTGTTATCGTTGGTTCCCATTTTTCAATTTGCATAGGCAATCTCACCCACTCTGTATCAGCTCACGCCCCGTTGAGCAATCCTAATTCTTGGTATCTAATCTTTCTTTTAATTTTTCAAATAGACCGCTAGGAGGCAAGTTTCTTCTTTTACGAGTGCTTTCGAGTGGTTATAGTTTTATTCCTTTGTGTTTTTTGACGTATGGAACCAGCCCGCCTTCTTTGAAAATTTCAAAAACAAGCTTAGGCAAAGGCTTAAACTTTAATGACTCTCCGCTTCTAGTGTTTTCCACCGTGCCCTTCTCCAAATCTATTCGAAGAACGTCTCCTTCCCTCACCGCCTTGGATATCCCCTCACATTCTAGGGCTAACATCCCAGAGTTTATGGCGTTTCTGTAAAAAATTCGCGCAAAACTTTCAGCCACAACAACTTTTATGCCCAAAGCCTTCAAAACAAGAGGGGCTTGTTCACGGCTTGAGCCGCATCCAAAGTTTCTGCCAGCCGCTATTATGTCGCCTTCCCGCACTTTCTCAGCAAAGTCTGGACGTATAGCCTCAAAAGCGTGTTTAGCCATCTCCCTCATATCCAACGTGTCATACTTGTATTTCCCAGCAATAATCAAATCCGTGTTCACGTCATCGCCGAACTTCCACGCTCTACCCTCAAACCTCACGCCTTCACCCCCAAAGCCTCAGGGCTGGTTATTTTTCCAGTTATCGCCGAAGCCGCGGCAACAGCAGGCGAAGCCAAATAAATCTCACCCTTAGGGTTACCCATCCTACCCTTAAAATTCCTATTCTGCGTACTCAAACAAACCTCATCGTCACCCAACAAACCCAAATGCCTCCCAACACACGGACCACACCCAGGCGGGTTTATAACAGCGCCAGCAGCCAACAAACTTTCAATAATTCCAGCCTTCAAAGCCCTCAAATACACTTTGCGAGATGCGGGCTGAACAAGCAACCTCACACCCTCTTTAACCTTCCTTCCGCCTAGTATCCGCGCAGCCGTTTGCAAATCCTCAAACCGCCCGTTAGTGCATGTCCCAATAAAAACTTGGTCGACCTCCACATCTCCCAATTCGGCAACAGACTTAACGTTGTCAACCGAATGCGGCACAGAAACCATAAAATCAACCTCACCAGCCTTAATCGTGATTTCATCAGCATAACACGCATTCTTGTCAGGTCCAAGCTCACGAAAACTTTTTCCTCTCTCCTCAAGAAGGAACTGCAAGGTCTTTTCGTCGACTGGGCAGAAGCCAACCTTTGCGCCAGCCTCAATAGCCATGTTCGTCATCGTAAACCTCGACTCCACACTCATCTCCCTAACGCCCTCGCCGACAAACTCAATCGCCATATAATCAGCCCCATCTGCGCCCAACTCGCCAATCAAATAAAGCGTCAAATCCTTAGACGTCAAAGGCCATCGCAGTTTCCCTTGAACATCAACTTTTATTGATTCAGGAACTTTCAGCCACGTCTGACCACAAGCCATTCCAACAGCTATCTCCGTACTACCCATCCCAGTTGCGAAAGCGCCTAACGCGCCATGCGTGCACGTGTGACTGTCAGCTCCTATAATGAGCATTTCTGGCTCAGCGAATTCTTCAATTAAAATTTGGTGGCAAACCCCATAACCAACATCCCGAAAGTTACATGAGTGTTTGCGTGCAAATTCCCGCATCATTTTGTGAATGTTGCTTACTCTGTCGCTGGGACTCGGCCCAGTGTGGTCTATTACAAAAAGGATTTTGGAAGGGTTGAAAACTTTGCTGACGCCGAGTTCCGAGAACTCTTCTATTGCAAGCGGAGCCGTCCCGTCGTGAGCCATTAAGAAATCTATGTCAGCAACAACGATTTCCCCGGCAGTGACAGTTCTCCCAACTTTTTTTGAAAGAACCTTTTCAGCCATAGTTAAGCCTATGTTGCCCATGCCGTTACCTCTGAAACTTCATGACACATCAAGCTTTTAATCATTTCTAACAAAAAGCCTAACGTTGAATCGGTTCATTAAGCATCTTTTTACTCAGCTTTCTCGCTTCTGCAATCAAATTTGTCAAAGCCGTCAAAGCTTTACCAACATCCTTCAATTGCAAAACCAAAATCGTCTCAGTTGAACAACTCAAAGTCTCCTCAATATTTATGCGCCTCCTTGAAACAGCGTTATAAAAGGACGTAATGCAACCAGGAGTCTCAATTATTTTTTTAGGACTAGTTATTATCAGGGTTACCAAATTGTTTTTCTCTTCAAAAATGTTTTCCAATGGAAAGTCTGAATGGATTTTGTCAATTAATTTTTGGTCAAAAATTATGGTGACTACTTTAGTTCCTTCTATAATTTGAACATATTCTTCACGCGCTAAACTAGCCAACATCTTCCGTAGAGTTTCAAGGTTTTTTCTGGTTTTTTCCGCCGAGATTTTTGCTATGTCTGTTCTCAGATTTATGGCACTTTCCGCAATAATATCTGTCACGTCCATGTTATGCGTGGGCTTGTATGTTACGCTGGCTCTTTTCACCGCCGTTATTACGCTTTCAATCTTAACTTTGTGATTTAAAATTTCCTCAACCATAGGCTTCAGCATCCGCGCTATGGCGCTGTAATTTCCATAGCCCTTCTCAAGCGCGGACTGAAGCGAGAAATCTTTGTCTATCAATTCTTGAACAATTCTGGATATACTCTCACTCAATTTGGTCACTTTTCCAGTTTTTGATATATTTTGACCAAAAAATATATAAGGTTTGCTAGGCACAAAACGAACCCATGTCAAAAGAAAAGGTCGTACTCGCATATTCAGGCGGATTAGACACTTCCATAATGATAAAATGGATTCAAGAAAATTATGAAGCCGACGTAATCACATTAACCGTGGACGTAGGTCAAGGAATAGACCCTAAAGCCTTAGAAGAAAAGGCATTGGCAATTGGCGCCGTTAAACACTATTCGGTAGACGCAAAACAAGAATTTGCCACAAATTACGTTTTTCCAGCCATAAAAGCAAACGCCCTATATGAAGAAAAATATCCTCTCTGCACAGCGCTCTCACGACCATTAATAGCCTCGAAATTGGTTGAAGTTGCTGAAAAGGAAAACGCCACAGTAGTCGCCCACGGATGCACCGGAAAAGGAAACGACCAAGTTCGTTTCGACATAACAACAAAATCGTTAGCGCCAAACCTTAAAGTGATAGCCCCTGTTAGGGAATGGCGGTTAACACGAGACGAAGAAATAGAATTTGCAAAAGAAAGAAAACTACCAATCGCTTTAAACGCGAAAATCTCCTACAGCACCGATCAAAACTTGTGGGGACGCTCAATCGAATGCGGTGTACTCGAACACCCAGATCAAGAACCGCCAGAAGAAATATACGAGTGGACCCTGCCACCAGAAAAATGCCCAGACGAACCCACATACATCACCATCGAATTTGAACATGGCGTTCCATGCGCACTCAACGGTGAACGAAGCGACCCGGTTTCGCTTATTACAAGGCTAAACAAAATTGGGGGAATGAACGGGGTCGGACGCATAGACCATATTGAAGATAGAATTGTGGGAATAAAATCAAGGGAAATCTACGAATGCCCAGCCGCCACAATCCTAATAGAAGCTCACAAAGACCTAGAAAAAATGGTCCTAACCCGCCACGAAATAACATTCAAAAAATATGTAGAGGCCGAATGGGCTTTCCTGGTTTACGCAGGTTTATGGGTGGACCCGCTTAGAAAAGATTTGGACGCCTTCATAGACAAAACGCAAGAGCGTGTCACTGGCAAAGTCAAGTTGAAGCTTTACAAGGGAAATTTAATGGTTGTTGGGCGTTCTTCACCTTACTCTTTGTATGATTTGAACTTGGCAACTTACGACGTTAAAACAACCTTCGACCAGTCTTTAGCGCATGGCTTCATTGAACTTTGGGGACTTCAGTCAAAAACATTTAATGCTCTTAAAACAAAGCTGGAGCGCATAGAGAGGAAAGCCTTGTGAGTGTGCTGTTCAAAAATGGAAGAATAAAATCGTCAAGAAAGGATGTTACCCGCTTTATATCCTCAATAAAAGACGACGAGAAAATTTTGAAGCATGTTATCGAAATAAACGAAGCCCACACCATAATGTTGATTGAACAGAAAATAATAGATAAGGAGCAAGGAGCAGAACTCCTTAACGCTCTGGAAAAGCTAAAAGCTGAAGCGAAAATTAAGCCATGGATTGAGGACATACACCTATACATCGAGGAAGAAGTTGCGAAAAAGGCTAAAGGAGAAGCAGGAGAAAACCTACACATAGCAAAAAGTAGAAACGACCAAGTTGCAACAGCCATTAGAATGAAGCTACGTGAAGAACTAATAAACTTAATAAAAACATTGCTTGATTTTCAGAAGAATATTTTGAAAAAAGCTGAGAAACATACTGAAACAATTATACCTGGATACACCCATTTGAGAGCAGCCCAACCAGTAACCTTTTCCCATTATCTCCTATACCAATTTGACGTTTTCCAAAGAAACTTGCAGAGACTCACGGAATGCTATGGCAGAGTTAACGCTTGCCCAATGGGAGCAGCAGCCCTAGCAACAACAAGCTTCCCAATAAACAGAGAACGCATTGCAGAGTTTCTGGGTTTCGCTGAAGTTCTTGAAAACTCTATTGATGCCGTCGGCAGCAGAGACTTTGTTCTAGAAACGCTTGCGATTTTATCAATAATTGCCATTGACGTGAGCCGCTTAGCTGAAGACCTAATAGTTTGGAGCACCCCAGAATTCGATTTAGTAGAGTTGCCAGACGAATTTTGCTCAACCAGCAGCATAATGCCGCAGAAAAAGAACCCCGACGTACTCGAGGTTGTCCGCGCCAGAATGAACCACGTTATAGGCAATTTCACGGCTTGCGCGTTGACTTTGAAGTCTCTTCCTTCGGGCTATAACTTAGATTTTCAAGAGGTTACACCTAAGCTTTGGGAATCGCTTGAAAAGGTTAACGAATCAATTAACATGTTATCCAATTTAATCGTGTTTTGTAAACCTAAAGGGCAAAACGCAAAAAGCCCGATTTTGGCTTTTTCAACATCAACCGAGCTAGTACGCATCCTATTCCAGAAATATGGAGTGCCTTTCAGAACAGCCCACAAAATTGTCGGTGCCTTAGTCAGAAAACTAAGCGAAAAGGGACTAGACCTTGCAGATGCGACATCGGAGATGCTGAAGGAAACCGCAAAGGAGGTTGCTGGCATATCATTGGCGGTGAGCACAAACGATTTGAAGACAGCCGCTGACGTGGTTAGCTTTATAAAGAATCACAGTGTTCACGGGGGTCCTTCTCCAGTGGAAGTTCGAAGAATGCTTGGTTCGCGCAAGAACGTGCTTGCTTCAATGAATGTGCAATTAGCTAAAATGGAGACAAAAATTTTGGATGCACGCAAAAAACTAGGTGATTTAGTTGGAAAACTGGGCGTTTCACCGCAACCAAAAAACTTAAAAATGGTGGTGTAGAATTTTGAGAGGGCTTTTGGGTAAGGAAATACTGCCTCGAAAAAGAAAAGCGGCATTAGCCTTGGAAGACGGAACTTGCCTTATAGGATATGGTTTTGGAGCAACCAAGAAAGCAGCCGGAGAAGTTGTTTTCTCAACATCCATGGTTGGATACGTTGAAGCCCTAACAGACCCATCCTACCACGGTCAAATCTTAACCTTAACCTATCCCCTAGTAGGCAACTATGGCGTTCCGGCACATTCTAAAGGAAAAATTTCGCCTCCATTTGAGTCGGACGGAATCAAAGTTGCTGGACTTGTAATCCACGAACTCTGCGAAAAACCCCACCACTGGGCTTCCAGAAAAACTTTGAATGAATGGCTCATGGAAGAAGGAGTTCCAGGAATCTATGGAGTGGATACGCGAATGATTACGAAGAAGCTTAGAACCAGCGGCGTAATGCGTGGAATACTCCAAGTTTTTGAGGAAGGAGAAAAACCAGAAGTTGAAAAGCTTCTGGAAGAGGTTAAAGAGGTTCCAGACCCGAACCTGAGAAATTTGGCTTATGAAGTTTCAATAAAACAGCCAGTATGCTATAACCCTGAAGGGAAAAGAACTGCTGTGTTAATTGATTGCGGCGTAAAAAACAGCATTATAATAAACTTCATTATGCGAGGGTTTAAAGTCGTCCGTGTTCCATACAACTACTCAGCCAAAGAGATAATGGAATACAAGCCAGACGGAGTTGTAGTAAGCAATGGTCCAGGAGACCCAAAGAAATGTTGGGAAACGGTGGAATGTGTCAGGGAAATTATAGAAGAGGGGTTTCCACTGATGGGGATATGTCTTGGAAACCAAATAGTGGCTTTGGCTTTAGGCGCAGACACTTACAAAATGAAGTATGGACATCGCTCGCAAAACCAGCCAGCTCTCAACCCTGAAACAAACAGATGCTACATAACAACACAAAATCACGGTTATGCTGTTGACGCAAACTCCATAGACAAAACAGAACTGAAAGTTTGGTTTGTAAACGCGAATGATGGCACAGTTGAAGGCTTAAAACATAAGCAGAAGCCTGTTTTCGCCGTCCAGTTTCATCCAGAAGCAAGTCCAGGTCCATATGACACTGAGTTTCTTTTCGATGATTTTATAGCTTTTATGAAAAGGTGAAATTATGCCGAAGTTTGAATGGTTAAAGAAGGTTCTGGTTCTTGGAAGCGGCGCAATAAAAATTGGCGAAGCCGCAGAGTTTGATTATTCGGGAAGCCAATGTCTTAAGGCTTTAAAGGAAGAGGGGATAGAAACAGTTCTCATTAACCCTAACATAGCTACGATACAGAGCGACCCCTGCTTGGCAGGGAAAGTCTACCTCCTTCCAGTTGAGCCCCACTACGTCGAAGAGGTTATCAAAAAAGAAAAACCCGATGCAATATTACTTGGTTTTGGAGGTCAAACGGCTCTAAACTGCGGCGTTCAGTTGGCAAAGCAAGGCATACTTGACAAGTATGGGGTTAAGGTTTTAGGAACTCCAATTTCAGCTATTGAAGCAACTGAGGATAGGGAACTTTTTAGAAAAGCAATGATCGACGCGGGAATTCCAGTTCTCAGAAGCAAATCCGCAACAACAGTTGAAGAAGCTCTAAAAGCGGCTGAGGAAATAGGCTACCCAGTCATTCTAAGAGTCGCATATACCTTGGGAGGAAGAGGCTCCAGCGTAGCCCATAACGCGGGTGCCTTGAGACGATTAGCAACCAAGGCTTTAGCTCAAAGTATGATTTCTCAAGTTTTGGTTGAAGAGTATGTTGGTAAATGGAAGGAGATTGAATATGAAGTCATGAGAGACGGAGCCAACAATTGTATAACTGTTTGCAACATGGAGAACTTTGACCCTATGGGAGTTCACACAGGCGACTCAATCGTCGTAGCGCCGTCTCAGACGCTAACAAATAGAGAATATCACCTTCTCCGTTCAGCGTCAATAAAGGTTATCCAAAGCCTCGGCATAGTGGGCGAATGTAACATTCAATGGGCTCTGCATCCCAGCTCTGAAGAGTTCCGCGTCATCGAAGTTAACGCCCGCATGTCCAGAAGCTCAGCCCTAGCAAGCAAAGCAACTGGATACCCGCTGGCTTATATAGCCGCTAAACTTGCCATAGGATACTTGCTTCCAGAACTCATAAACAAAGTAACTGGCATCACAACCGCTTGTTTTGAACCAGCATTGGATTATTTGGTTGTTAAAATCCCAAGATGGGACTTCCAGAAGTTCAAGAAAGCGGATAGGCGACTTGGACCACAAATGAAGTCTGTTGGAGAAGTCATGGCTATTGGCAGATGCTTTGAAGAGGCTTTACAAAAAGCTGTTAGAATGCTTGATGTTGGAAAAGCTGGGCTGGTAGGAAATGGCGACGACGAAACAGAGCCGATTGAGTCGGTAAAGCATGTTTTAGCGGAGCCAACCGATGAAAGACTCTTCAAAATTGTCAAAGCAATAAAAATGGGCATACCAATAGAGGAGATATACAATTTAAGCGGTGTAGACCCGTGGTTCCTATACAAAATAAAAAACATAATTAAAATGGAGAAGAAACTAAAGTCCCTAAACTTAGACAGCGAAGAAGCTCCCGAAGTTATAAAAGAAGCTAAACGCTTGGGTTTCTCAGACAAACAAATTGCATACTACCTAGACAGAGACGAGATAACAGTAAGAAAGTGGAGAAAGGAAAAAGGTGTAATCCCCGTAGTTAAACAAATAGACACGTTAGCCGCAGAATGGCCAGCAAAAACCAACTATCTTTACCTGACCTACGGAGGAAGCGAAAACGATGTGGAGTTTAAGCCAGCAGATGGCAAAGTCATAGTTTTGGGCGCCGGAGTCTTTAGAATAGGTTCAAGTGTGGAGTTTGACTGGTGTGCAGTAAACACGGTTTGGGCGCTTAAAAAACACGGTGTGAACGAAGTTATAGTGGTGAACTATAATCCAGAAACGGTTTCAACAGACTATGACATATGCGACAAGCTTTACTTTGAAGAATTAACATTAGAACGTGTTCTCGACATTTATGAAAAGGAAAATCCCATGGGCGTCGTCGTAAGCGTTGGAGGGCAGATTCCAAACAACATAGCTTTGAAACTTGCAAATCTTGGAGTTAGACTCTTGGGAACGCCTGCTGAAAGCATAGACCGCGCTGAAGACCGTTCAAAGTTCAGCCAGCTTCTAGAAGATTTAGGGATTCCGCAGCCAAAATGGAGCAAATTGACAACACTGAACGAAGCGTTAAAGTTCGCTGAGGAAATAGGCTACCCAGTCCTCGTAAGACCAAGCTACGTCTTATCTGGAGCAGGCATGAAAATCGCATATTCAGAACACGAGCTCAAAGACTACCTTGAAATAGCCGCTAGAGTATCACCTGAATACCCAGTTGTTATATCAAAAGTGATACAAAACGCAAAAGAAGTTGACGTAGACGGCGTTTCAGACGGCGAAGAAGTTTTCATAGGCGCCATAATCGAACACATAGAGAATGCAGGAGTCCACAGCGGGGACTCAACAATGTGTATACCACCCCAGACGCTTCCAAAAGAAATAATAAAAACCCTAGAAGACTACACGTATAAAATAACTAAGTCCCTCCAAATCAAAGGACCATTCAACATACAATATATAGTTAAAGACGACAAAGTGTACGTTATAGAGTGCAATTTAAGGGCATCAAGATCCATGCCTTTTGTTAGCAAGACCATTGGCATAAATCTTATGGATTTATCCACCATGGCAATGCTTGATAAAAAGTTAAAAGAAGCAAAAATACAGCCAAAAGAGAAAATGCAACACGTCGGAGTCAAAGTTCCACAATTCAGTTTCATGCGCCTAAACGGGGCTGACCCAATGCTTGGAGTTGAAATGCAGAGTACAGGCGAAGTTGCATGCCTAGGCGAAAACTTCGCTGATGCATTAATAAAGGCGTTGCAGTCAGCCGAATTTAACGTACCAAAGAATGGTGGATCAATTCTCATAAGCGTGGAGGACGAGGAAAATAAAAAAGAAATTCTACCTTTAGCTCTTGACCTTCGGCGTATGGGCTTCAAAATCTACACAACAGAACCAATAGTTCAAGCCTTAAAGGAAATGGGAGTAAACGATGCAATAACATTGCACAATGTGAACGAAATTGACAAAAACCCAAATCCAATACGATATCTGTCTGAAAGAAAGATAGATTTGGTCATAAACATTCCAGCTCAAAACTCTCATGCATCCCAAGACAATTACATGATTAGGAGAGTGGCGGTAGACTTCAATGTACCAGTTGTCACAACCGTTGAATTGGCTTCGTCCCTAGTTAAAGCTTTAGAATACTTAAGAAACAGCAAACTGACAACACGCTCGCTTGAGGAATATTGCCTACCCTAAATGTACCCTTTCTTAGCAGCCAATTCCGCGCTTAACAGTCCAGCACCCGCAGCCCCCCTTATAGTGTTGTGTCCTAAGCAAAGATACTTTATTGTTAGAACTGGGTCTTCTCTTATCCTTCCAACAACTACGCTCATACCGTTCCCTTCATTTCTGTCAAAACGGGGCTGAGGCCTATCTTTTTCCTCTCTTACTACTATTGGGTTTTTTGGAGCTGAGGGGAGATTAAGCCTCTGCGGTTCACCTTTGAAGTTTCTGAATGCTTCTTTAACTTCCTCCACTGACGGTTTCTTCTCCAACTCTGCAAAGACACATTCTAAATGACCGTCCTTGACATCAACTCGATTGCAACTTGCGCTTAATTGAACTTTTGCCGGTTGGATTTTGTTATCGTAAAGTTTCCCAAGAATCTTTAGAGTTTCCAGCTCCAGTTTTTCCTCCTCTCCAGAAATGTATGGCACAACGTTGTCAATTATGCTCAGTGAAGGAACCCCTGGAAAACCTGCGCCGCTGAGGGCTTGCATTGTTGAGACAATGACTTTTTTTAAGCCAAACTGCATTAGTGGCTTCAAAGTGATCGCCAACTGTATGGTTGAACAGTTGGGGTCTGTTGATAAGAAGCCACTCCACCCTCTCCTTTTCTTCTGAATTTCAATTAGAGCTAAATGATCAGGGTTAACTTCAGGAATTAAAAGAGGCACATCCTCTTCAAGCCTATGGGCACTCGCTTTACTAAACACTGGATATTCTTTAGCGAATTCCTCTTCCACTGGACCAGCAACATCCGAGGGTAAGGCGGAGAAAGCGAAATCTACATTTCCAGCTTCCTTAACAGATTTAAGGTCGGAATGAACTACTTCTATTTCCCCTATTTCGGCCGGCATGTCAGACTCTAACACCCAAGTGCAGGCTTCACGATACTTCTTTCCAGCAGACCTTTCAGAGGCTGCAAGCACTTCAATTTCGAACCATGGGTGACCCTGAAGCAGTTGGATGAATCTTTGACCAACAGCCCCTGTTGCTCCGAGGATGGCAACTTTGCGCTTCAAATTTAAACCCGTCCACCGATGAAAATGGTTATAGTGTAATTAGGTTTTTCGTTTAAATAATTGTAATTTTTACATTTTATTGCTAAAAATTGGCATAAATTCCATTTTTCACCAACTGCGCAGTATTATCATTGTGTTTGTGTTGGCTATTCCATCTATTTTACGGATTCTTTCTATGCATTCGTTTACTTCAGCAATATTCATTGCAGATATTATAATTGCAAGATCATATTCGCCAGTGACTTCGTAAACGCTTTCAACGTTAGGCAGTTTCATCAGTTCAGCAGAGATTTGCGAGGTCGGTATTGAGGGTTTTACCGAAGCTAAGGCTATTGCTTCGGCGCCTTCCGTGAGCCCAAGCTTTATTGTGAACTTTTTTATCACGCCTGCCTTGACAAGATCTTTAATCCTTCTTCTAACAGCACCTTCTGAGAGCCCAATCTTGTTTCCAATTTCGCTGTAGGTTGCTCGTGCATCATGTTTAAGGATTTGGATTATTTCTTTATCAATTTCATCCATTTTTACTTCTTTCCATCTTTTGTGTGCTTCTATAATTTTATGCTTCCCTATAAGTTTTTTGCGATTTCCGTAAAATAATTTCGAAATTCTCATTAATGTACAAAGCTTTTTCCGAAATTCTTATAAACTTGACTGATTTTACAATCAAGAGCATAAGCACATAAAGAGTGAGATGAAGATGTTTAGAGGCTGTTATACCGCCTTAACAACTCCAATGTTAAGAAATCAAGAAGTGGATTTTGAAGGCTTGAAAGCCCTTGTGGATTTCCAATCCTCACAAGGCGTCAGCGGCATCCTCGCCGTGGGAACAACTGGAGAAAGCGCAACTCTAACTTGGAGTGAACACGACCTAGTGATAAAGAAAGTGTATGAGTTCAGCCCTAAGGAATTGCTTACAATAGCTGGAACGGGAAGCAATTGCCTACGTGAATCTATGGAAAGCACCGAACACGCATACGACATAGGAATAAGAGCAGTTTTGCTGGTTGACCCATACTACAACGGTCCAAGCTCACTTGAAATAAGAAGAGAATACATCGCCCCAATAGCCGAGCGTTTCCCCGAAGTTCAAGTAATACCCTACGTAATTCCTGGAAGAACTGGAACACAGCTTTTACCCCAAGATTTGGCGATTTTGCATTCTCAGTATCCAAACGTGAGAGCGGTGAAAGAGGCAACAGGAGATTTGGTGAACATGAGGTTAACGAGGAAGCTTTGCGGAGAAAATTTTGACATATTGTCAGGCGATGATGACAAAACTTTCGACATGATGATTGACAGCGAAATTAAAGCCTCAGGAGTTATTTCCGTAGTCTCCAACGTGGCTCCAGCCGCGGTTCAAAAAATGACGAAAATGATTCTAGAAGGAAAAATGGGAGAAGCAAAAATTTTATGTGACAAGCTGAAGCCGCTATTCCAAATAGTAACCGTGAAAACAGTTGAAGAAACAAAATTTGGAGAAGTAACGGTCAAAGCCAGAAACCCATTACCCTACAAGACTTTAATGAACGTTCTCGGGATGCCCTCTGGACCATTAAGACCGCCGCTTGGAAAAATGACCAAGAAAGGCTTAAAAATTGTTTTGGACGCTGTAAGAGAAGTTTACGAGAAAAGCCCCGAAATACTAAAGCCAGTTGAGGATTTCTTTGACGTTGACCTTTCACAAAGGCTCTACAACAAAAAGTATTGGGAAGGACTAACCTATGATTAGGCTTTGCGTTGCAGGCGCAACTGGAAGAATGGGAAGCACCCTAATTACCGAAGCTCTAAACAAAAAAAATTTTGAAATAGTTGGAGCCTTAGCTGCCCCAACCGATCCAGGAGTCGACAAAACGCTGCGCGGGCTTGGAATAGGCAATTTAGATTTGGTGGTTGTTGATCCTTCAAGGCTTAAGGAGGCTGTTGAAACCGCGGATGTTTACGTCAGTTTTACCACGCCGGATGCTGAAATGGCAAATATTCCTGAAGTGGCAAACCTCGGAAAGAGGATTGTTATGGGAACAACAGGATTCACAGAAGAGCAAATGAACAGGCTTAAATCTTTGGTTTCTTCAAAAGTACCGGCAGTTTTCGCCCCAAACTTTTCGATAGGCGTAAACTTCACGTTGAAAATGTTGAAAACCTTAGAGGTTTTGCCAGAGGAGTATGAGGTTAGCATAGTGGAGGCGCATCACTCTAAAAAGAAGGATGCTCCAAGCGGGACAGCCTTGGCCATAGCCGACCTAATCTCCAAGCTGAGGGGATACAAGGAAACCGTTTATGGAAGAAGCGGAATAAGCCAAAGAAAACGCGAGGAAATCGAAGTATTAGCCGTAAGAGGTGGCGGAATCCCGGGAATACACAAGGTTATAATTGCAGGTCCATACGATATGATGTCAATTGAGCATGTCTCATTTTCCAGAAATGCCTTCGCTCAAGGAGCACTTTACGCTGTTGAGTGGGTGATGAAGCAGACAAAACCGGGAGTTTATTCTATGGATGATGTTTTGGGCGGGTAGGAGGCTACTGTATTTAATATGCCTAAGAGAGTTGTTGTGAAGTTTGGTGGAGCGGAACTTTCATCTGGAGAAAAGTTCATTAAAGCTGCAAAAATGGTTAAGGAATCTGGTTATGATGAAGTTACGGTTGTTGTTTCCGCCATGAGCGGGACAACCGACAACTTTGTAAACTGCATTAAAGAAGTGGGGGAAGTTGATGGTGCTGATTACGCTGACGTAGTGGCTATGGGTGAAAGAACAAGCGTGAGAATTTTCTGCTCTGCCCTAAAATCTTTAGGCGTCAAATCAGCCTACTTTGACCCGCAACAGGAAAATTGGCCCATAATAACAGATTCTAATTTTCGAAGTGCAAAGCCCAATGTTGCAGAAACAAAAAAGAGGGTTAAGAAATACATTGAGCCAATCCTTGGAGATTGCATTCCAGTAGTATGCGGTTTTGTTGGAAAGGATAAGTATGGACGTGTAACCACGCTTGGAAGGGGTGGAAGCGACATCACCGCAACTCTTCTTGGCAATTGCCTAAAAGCGGATGAGGTCATACTCGTGAAGGATACAGAAGGAGTTTTGTCCGCAGACCCTAAGATAGTTCCAAACGCAAAGTCTCTGAAGGAAATTTCAATTGAAGAAATGTTTTCCCTTGCCCACGGAGGAGCAAAAATAATCCATCCAGCAGCTTTAAAATACAAACTTCCAGAACAAAAGTTGAGGGTGACATGTTTCTCTGGAAGCTTATCTTCCAGTGGAACCGAAATAACTGGAGTTTTCAACGCAAATCCAATGGAACTGCGAAGTTACAGCGGATTGTCAGCTCTCACAATTGTTGGAGAAATAACGCCTAACAATCTCAGCAGAGTCTTTTCAACTATCAGCGAAGAGGAAATAGTTGGCATAAGCACTGGCAGAAGCTCAATAACGTTGTTTGCAAAAGTTAAAAATCCGAAAAAGGCCGTCCAGCAAATCTGCAGCCTCGAATGTTTTAAGGCGGTTAGCCTACGTGAGGGAGTGGGCGCAATAGAAGCCATAAACCCAGAATTCATAGACTCACCAGGGTGGGTTGCGAAAATATCAAACGCCCTCGCCGATAGAGGGATAAACATAGTTGAGGTAACCACCGGCAAAGCCACGATAAACGTGTTCGTTGACGAGAAAAACTTGAAAGAGGCTTTATCAGCCATAAAAAACGCGATAAAATGAAAGAACCAACAAACAACAGAGGAGACTTGTTTTGATTAAAAAACCATTAGAAAACGTTGACGGTGAGCTTTACGTGGATGGTGTTTCAGCTCTAAAACTGGCAGAGGAATTTGGCACTCCTTTGTATTTAATGAGTGAAAATAAGATAAGAGAAAATTATAGGCGTTTCAATTCGGCTTTTTCCCGTCACTACGGCAAAGTAAGGGTTTTGTATTCTGCAAAAGCAAACATAAACATTTCAATTTTAAAAATTCTAAAAAGCGAAGGTGCTTGGGTGGACACCGTGAGCGCTGGGGAGGTTTACCTTGCCCTAGAGGCGGGGTTCCAACCAGAACAAATCTTTTACACGGGAATCAACGTTGGAGACGAAGAATTACGCTACGTAATAAATAAGAAAGTCAAGGTTAACTTGGATTCGCTATCTCAAGTTAAAAGACTATTGAAAATAGGAGTTCCCCCAGCGCTTTCTGTGAGGATTAACACGGAGTTTGGCGCTGGGCATCACGCGTATGTCGTAACCGCTGGCAAAACAACAAAATTTGGAGTTCAAGAGGAAACAGCATTAAAAGCCTACGAGTTGGCAAAGGAGGCGGAGGTTGAAAGATTCGGAATCCACATGCACATAGGCTCAGGCATAATGGACGTGAATCCGCATATCCAAGCAGCTGAAAAACTACTCAAAATAGCCAAAAGAATTCATGACGAAATTAAAATAAACTTCGACTTCATAGACTTCGGTGGAGGCTTCGGTGTCCCGTACAAGCCAGATGAAAAGGAAATCGACATACAGTATTTCGCCGAAAAACTGGTAGGATTATTCAAAAAGAGAACAGCGGAATATTCGCTTGGAGAACCAGAACTCTGGTTTGAACCAGGCAGATACATGGTTGCTGAAGCTGGAATTCTGCTGACAAGAGTTAACGCGGTAAAGCAGACGCCGGAGAAAAAGTTTATTGGAGTTGACGCTGGCTTTCACACGCTTATAAGACCAGCCATGTACGGGTCATACCACCACATATTGGTTGCAAACAAATTGGACGCGCCTTCAACGGAAAAGTACGATGTTGTTGGTCCGATATGCGAGACTGGAGATATTTTAGCTAAGGAACGCATGTTACCGTCAATTTCTGAGGGGGATATTCTGGCGATATTGAATGCTGGAGCTTATGGTTTTTCCATGAGTTCCCAGTATAACTCAAGACCCAGACCAGCCGAAGTTCTGGTGAAAGACGGCAGATACGCGCTTATAAGGGAACGTGAAACTTTTCTGGACCTAGTTAAAGGACAGAGGATAGCTGAATGGTTAAAAAACTAGACTTTTGGAAGATGCATGGTCTCGGAAACGACTACATAGTGGTGGATAATCGTGATAACAAAATAAGGGATGAAGAATTGTCAGCTTTGGCTAAAAGGCTTTGCGAAAGACGGTTCGGCGTTGGCGCAGACGGTCTTCTCCTAGCCTGCAAATCCACTGTTGCCGACGTGAAAATGCGAATTTTCAACTCAGACGGGACAGAAGCGGAGATGTGTGGAAACGGAATAAGGTGTCTCGCAAAATTTTGCTTCGAAAACAAAATTGCACAGAAGAATCCCATAAGTGTGGAAACCCTTGCAGGGATTAAAGAAGCAACATTAAATATTCAAAACGGTGAGGTAAAATCTGTTAGAGTTTACATGGGAAAACCGCAGTTTGAAAGGGAAAAAATACCTATGCTTGGAAAAGGAACTTTCATAAACCAACCGATAAACCTTAATGGAAAAAAAGTTAGGGCTACAAGCCTTTCACTGGGTAATCCACACTGTGTAATCTTCGTCGACAAAGTAGACAATTACCCAGTAAGCGATTTTGGACCAAAAATAGAGAAAAATAAGCTGTTCCCAAACAGAGCAAACGTGGAATTTGTTCAAATAATCACCGAAAAAGAAATATGCGTGAGAACATGGGAGCGTGGAGTTGGCGAAACTCTAGCGTGTGGAACCGGAGCATGCGCCAGCGTTGTTGCCGCCAACATCTTAGGAAAAATAGGAGAACGGGCAACTGTGCATCTTTTGGGAGGCGACTTAAAAGTCGAATACTTAAATGGTGTTGTATTTATGGATGGACCAGCAGAAAAAGTTTTTGAAGGATACATAAATCTTCAATGAGGTGAAGCTTTGGAGTTTGAATTTTCTGATAGAATTAAGGCTCTTCCACTCTACCTCTTCGCTAGGATGGAAGAAATCATCCGCAAGAAACAGCAGAACGGTGCAGACATTATATCACTTGGCATCGGAGACCCGGATTTGCCCCCGCCAAAATTTATACTTGACGCTCTTAGAGAAGAGGCAAGCAACCCCAGAAACCATGGCTACTCCTCAAGCATCGGCGAATACGATTTTAGATTAGCAGTTACAGAATGGTATAAGAATAGGTTCAGCGTGGACTTAGACCCGGAAAAAGAGGTAATAGCCCTCATAGGCTCAAAAGAGGGACTGAGCAACCTTGCAAGAGCATTCATCAATGAGGGGGACCGCGTCCTCGTCCCAGACCCAGCATATCCCGTTTACGCCAATGGAGGAGCAATTCTAAGCGGAGGAAAACCAGTATACGTTCCACTCATTGAGGAAAAACAGTGGCTGCCAGACCTTGAAAACATAAACCCAAAAGGAGCTAAGATGCTTTACCTTAACTATCCAAACAACCCCACAGGAGCCACGGCAACAATTAAGGAACTTGAAGAATTTGTGGAATTCGCATTGAAGAATAGGCTGATACTTTGCTATGACAACGCCTACTCAGAAATAACATTCCAAGACTATAAAGCGCCAAGCATACTTCAAATAGATGAAGCCAAAGAAGTGGCAATTGAAATGAACTCCTGTTCAAAGACATTTAACATGACTGGTGACAGAATAGCCTTCGCAGTAGGCAACAAAAAACTTGTTGAGGGACTTGCAAAAGTAAAATCACAAACTGATTCGGGCTCGCCAAAATACGTGCAAAAAGTGGCTGCTAAAGCGTTACGAACCTATAAAGGTCCAGAACCACCAGAATACATTCTTGAGAGAAACAAAATTTACGAAAAAAGGGCACAACTTCTCGTCAGTGAATTGACTTCCCTAGGTCTCAAATGCAAGATGCCGAAGGCAACTTTTTATATTTGGGCTAAATGCGGCGAAAGCTCCATGGAGTTCGTCGAGAAAATGTTAAGCGTAAATGTTGCAGCAACTCCAGGTGTTGGATTTGGCAATCATGGTGAGGGTTACATAAGATTTGCGGTGACTTGTAAAGAAGAAAGGATTAAAGAGGCTTGTGAACGGTTAAAGAAAATTCTTTAGCGTTTCCCCTCAGTTATTTGCCTTTGGGTAAGACCCTAAAATCTTTATGAACACAGTTTTGTCACGTAGCCCTTCTAAAGCTTCTTTATACCTCGGCTCAGTCCAGTGACCCTCAAAGTCGAGGTAAAAATTATATTCCCAAGGCTTTCGTTTTGTGGGTCGCGATTCTATTTTTGTGAGGTTAATTTCCCGCGATGCAAACTCCTCTAAGGCTTTGTATAGCGCTCCCGGAATGTGCTTAACTGAAAAAATTATGGAGGTCTTGTCGTTTCCCGAAGGTGGAGCCTCGTTTTTAGAAAGGACAAAGAAGCGAGTGTAATTGTCGGGGTTGTCCGATATGTTTCTTTTCAGAATTTTCATTCCGTAGATTTGTGCTGCTCTTTCGCTGGCAATCGCCGCAGCATCAGTGACCCCCTGTTCTTTGATTAGTTTGACGCTGCCAGCCGTGTCGTAGGTGGGAATCGGCTTATAGCCTGATCTTTCCAAGAAGCTTATGCATTGTCCCAAGGCTTGCGGGTGCGAGTAAACGACTTTTATGGAATCCAATGTGGCGTTTAAGTTTGCTATTAGGCAGTGCTCTATTTTTAGGATTACCTCGCCGCATACTTTAAGGTCGTATTCCATGAATAAATCGTAAACTTGGTTTACGCTTCCTTCGATGGAGTTTTCCACAGGAACAACACCATAATCCACTTCGCCAATGTCAACGCTTCTAAAAACGTCGGAGAAAAGCGTGCATGGCTTAACTTGGACGTTAGAACCAAAATGTTTGTAGACGGCTAACTCACTGTATGCGCCTATCTCGCCTTGAAAGGCAATTTTTAGCTGTTTTGAATTTTTCACGACATGACATCCTCAAATCGATTTAAACTGTTGAATATTAGCGGATTTTAAACCGCATTACTTCGCAACATTGCCTATCAAATTTCATACTTTCTTATATTTTTATTGTGTACAGCTGTTACATAGAAAAGTTTTTAATATTACACGTATAGCATTGCTTTGGTGCGAGGGCTAAAAATGAGGTATCGCTTTATCGAATAACTTCAAAAACAAAATTAGATTTTTTGACACAACCCTCAGAGATGGCGAACAAACGCCTGGAGTTTCCCTAACCCCCGAAGAAAAACTTGAAATAGCTAAAAAACTAGACGATATTGGTGTAGACGCAATTGAAGCTGGTTTTGCAGCGTCTTCGAAAGGAGAATTCGAAGCGCTAAAGCTAATTGCGAAGGAAAATCTTAAAGCTGATGTCTTCAGTTTTGCAAGAGGAGTTAAAAGCGACATTGACGCGGTTATAGATAGCGACGCAAACGCTATTTTTTTAGTTATCCCAGCATCAGACAAACATATTGAATGCAAATTTGGAAAAACAAGAAATGAAACATTAGAGCTTGCGGAGGAATGTGTTCAATACGCGAAAGCTCATGGCTTAAAAGTAGAGCTCGGAGCGGAAGATGCAACCAGAAGCGACTTTTCATTTTTAAAGGAGTTCATTGCTGTAGGCATCCAAGCAGGCGCAGATTTGGTTTCTCCATGTGACACTGTTGGAACACTTACTCCAGAAAGAGCTTACGCTTTCTTCTCAGAATTAGTAAAGGAGTTTCCAGACACGCCTTTCAGTGCTCACTGCCACGATGACTTTGGAATGGCAACGGCAAACGCAATAGCAGCTTTAAGGGCTGGCGCAACGGAAGTTCATACAACCATAAACGGCATAGGAGAAAGGGCTGGAAACGCCGCTTTAGAAGAGGTGGCAGTTGCGTTAAAGCTTCTATACAATATGGATGTCTTCGTCAAGTTGGATAGGTTATATGATGTTTCGATGCTTGTTTCAAGATTAGCTGGAGTACCAGTTCAGCCCAACAAAGCGATAGTAGGAGAAAACGCCTTCGCCCACGAGTCAGGCATACATACACACGCCATTTTAGAAGATCCCTTAACCTATGAGCCAATTCCGCCGGAGATTGTCGGACGTACAAGAAGGCTTGTTGTTGGTAAACACGCTGGGTCTAAAGGCATAAAGGCAGTTCTCAACGAGATGGGAATATACCCTGACGAAAGACAGTTAAAAGAAATCTTTTTCAAAGTTAAAGCACTTGGAGATAAGGGCAAAAGGGTGACAGACGCCGACTTAAAGGCAATAGCCGAATCCATCATGAACCTTCCAAAATATAGACCGTTTAAACTTAAAGAGTTGACGGTTGTAACTGGAAACAAAGTAACCCCAACAGCTTCTGTTAAACTCGATGTAAAGGGCGAAACTGTTGTGGGTGCGGCTACAGGTGTTGGACCAGTAGATGCGGCGATCAACGCTGTGCGAAAGGCAGTTTCAATAGTTGAACCTATAAGGCTGGATGAGTATCACGTGAAATCAATTACTGGCGGAACTGATGCCGTAGTTGAGGTTATTGTGCGCCTAAGCAAGGGAGACAGAAAAGTGGCAGTTCTAGGAATTCATGGAGACATCGTTATGGCAAGCGTGGAAGCCATGCTAAGCGGAATGAACGCAATGTTGACAAATAATGAATCGCAGAATGATTCAAAAATCTGCATAAAAGCTAGGAGGTAATGTAGCATGCGCAGAAAATTTAAGTGCACGCAAAAATCGGAAAAAGGAAGAGAGTTAGAAGTTTACGGGGTAAATAAAATCCCCAGAGAGCTAGCGAAACCGAACCGCCAAAACGACGCTGCCATTGAGGCAGAAGAATTCATTAATGCGAGCAAAGTTCTACAATCTAGTGAAAAAGAGAATTTCCAAAAGAAAATCGAGGCAATTATGGAAGCGCTGGAAGCCTTAGCAAAAAAACGTATAACCATGAAACAGCTTAATTTACTTTCTAAAATAGAGGAAAATGAAGGCTTATTATACTATCAGCTTATTGACAAACTCTCTAAGGAGCAGAAGTTGCCAAAATCCACAGTTAGATGGAATTTAACCAAGCTTAGAGAAGCTGAATTGATAGTTGCGGGCGATAAAAAGAGGAAAGGAGTACCTGTGGAACTAACTGAAAAAGGTAGAATAACGTTGTCGGCCATCAGCAAAAGAAGGGGAGAGTTTATGTGCAACTTTTTTTGCCCAAAACCTTTATCTGATGAAAGACCACAAATCTACACCGGTTCGGGAAGCAATATTAAAAACAAACACGAGGAAAAATCGGCGTTGAAAAATGCGAGAAACAAAGCCGAAGAAGATCATGTTAAAGAAAGGTTGGAACTGTCTTTCTGGTATGAAACAAGACCGGAAGGACCTTGAACAAGTGTTTATGGAGGAAATGTGATGAGGGGTAGAGTTCTCTGGAGGAATCAATGGATTCACGGCTCAAGTTAAGCCGCAAATTCCAGAACTTGTAGACAAATCGTCACTCGTTCTTGCCAAAACCTTCTGTAAAATTGCTTCTTCATATTTTATATCTTCAATGAGGGTTGACAATGGAGGTTATGACAGGAGCTGAAGCTCTTATAAAAGCCCTAAAGGAACAAGGCGTCGAGATTATTTTCGGCATACCAGGAGGCGCCGCTCTTGACATTTACAATGCTCTATGCGACTCAAGCATTAGGCATATTCTAATGAGACACGAGCAATGTGCAGCGCATGCAGCAGATGGATACGCCCGCGCATTAGGACGTGTTGGAGTTTGCATGGCTACGTCGGGACCTGGTGCAACAAACTTGGTGACCGGTATAGCTGCTGCCTACATGGATTCGTCTCCCTTAGTTGCGCTTACAGCTCAAGTTCCAACAACGTACATAGGCAGGGATGCTTTTCAAGAAGCAGACATCACGGGCATAACTAATCCTATAACCAAACATAACTTCCAAGTGAGAACTCCTTCAGAAATTCCTTCAGTGATTAAGAAGGCATTTTTTATCGCCCATTCTGGAAGACCAGGTCCAGTTTTGGTGGATTTTCCAAAGAACGTCCAAGCAAGTTCAGCCAAGGTTGATTTCAGCAATGACATTAAACTTCCTGGTTACCGTCCAAACTATGAGCCCCATCCATTGCAAGTTAAGAAGGCTGTTGAATTGCTTTTGCAGGCTGAGAGACCTATGATAGTTGCTGGAGGTGGAGTTATAGCCTCTAACGCTTCAGCTGAACTAATTTCGCTTGCAGAGCTTCTTTTGGCGCCAGTTGCAACGACGCTTATGGGTAAGGGTTGCATTCCAGAAAATCATCCTTTGGCAACTGGAATGATAGGGATGCATGGAACGGTTGCGTCGAACCGCTTAATTCAAGAGGCAGATGTTATCCTTGCTGTTGGTGTGAGGTTTTCAGACAGGACAATTGGCAGGATAGACGAATTTGGCAAAGACGTGAAAATCATACACATTGACATAGACTCGGCTGAAATAGGGAAAAATGTTGATGTCAACGTACCAATAGTGGCGGATGCCAAGCGTGCATTAAATGAAATCCGTAAACTGCTTCAGGAAAACTTCAAAAAGAAAGAACGGTCGGTTTGGATGGCTAAACTTAAAGAACTAAAGGAGCAACTTGAGGAGAAAGCAAATTGCACAGAAGGTATAAAGCCGCCTAAGTTGATGGTTGAAATTCGCAAAATGCTTCCCGAAAACGCCATAATAACAACTGAGGTCGGTCAACACCAGATGTGGGCTGCACTTTATTTAAAAATTTACAAGCCTAGAACCTTCATATCATCTGGTGGACTTGGGGCAATGGGTTTCGGGTTTCCAGCCGCTATAGGCGCCAAAGTAGCTTGCCCCAATGTCCCCGTAGTAGACATTGCTGGTGATGGCAGTTTCATAATGAATGAACAAGAGCTGGCCACTTCGGTTACTGAGCAAATTCCAGTAGTGGTTGTCATTCTGAACAATTCGATGCTTGGAATGGTTGCACAGTGGCAGAGACTTTTTTATAAAAGACGATACTTTGCTGTCAATTTGGGCAAAGTTCCCGACTTTGTAAAGCTGGCAGAGGCCTATGGTGCACAGGGTTTCCGCGTTCAATCAATCGAAGAATTTTCTTCAGCGTTCAAAAACGCGTTAAAAAGCGATGTCACAACAGTTATAGACGTGCCTATTCATCCGGAAGAAAACGTTTTTCCAATGGTGCCTGCTGGAAAGGCATTAAAAGAAATGATGTGGGAGTGAAAAGGTTTGGAAAATGAAAATCAAGAACAACATTACGTTATCGGTGCAATAGTTGAGCATCAGCCGGGAGTGTTGTTCAGAGTTACAAGCTTGATTAGACGAAGAGGTTTCAACATACAAAGCATATCTGTTGGACCAACAGAAAGAAGAGAAATTGCAAGGATAACATTGGTTGTTACCGGAGACAAAAAGATTGTGGAACAAGTGGTTAAACAACTGAACAAGCTTGTTGAAGTAATAAAAGTAAGCATAATAAACCCTGAACGGGCAGTTGTACGCGAGCTCGCATTAATAAAAGTTAACGCTCCGAAGAGCGCTAAGTCAGAGATAATTAACTACGCGAAAATCTTTAAGGGTCACATAGTTGACGCTTCACCAAAATCTTTAACCGTTGAAGTCACTGGTGATTCAGACAAAATCGACGCTTTCATAAAGCTTTTAAAGCCCCATGGAATTAAAGAAGTAGCTAGAACGGGTATAACTGCTCTTTCAAGAGGGATAGAATCCGTTAATAATAAAAGTGAAGGTGGAAGGACTCTATGAAAAAAGTGTATTACGATTCAGACGCAAACTTGGATATATTGAAAGGCAAAAAATTGGCTGTAATAGGATATGGAAGCCAAGGAGAAGCTCAAGCGAAAAACCTCAATGATTCAGGTTTAAACGTGGTCATCGGCGTTAGGCAAAATGGAGAGTCATGGAAGAGAGCGGAAAAAGACGGTTTTGAAGTATATCCTATTTCAGAGGCAACGAAGAAGGGCGATATCATATTACTCCTAATTCCAGACACTTCCCAACCAAATGTATACAAAGACTCAATAGCCCCATATCTAACCGAGGGAAAAACCATAGACTTTGCACACGCCTTCAACGTCCACTTCAAACAAATAATCCCACCCAAAAACGTCGACGTCATCATGGTAGCTCCAAAAAGCCCTGGACCAAGAATGAGAGAAGCTTACCTCAGCGGCTTCGGTGTACCAGCACTTATAGCTGTACATCAAAATTATACTGGAAATGCTAAAGAAACAGCCTTGGCAATTTCAAAAGGGCTCGGATGCACCAGGGCGGGTGTGCTAGAAACCACATTTAAAGACGAGGTCGAAAGTGACCTAATAGGCGAGCAAACAGTGCTCGTCGGAGGATTAATCGAACTTATAAAGAAAGGGTTTGAGGTTCTAGTTGAAAATGGCTATCCGCCAGAACTTGCCTATTTTGAAGTTTGCAACGAGGCAAAACTGATAATGGACTTAATCTATCAGGGAGGCATAAGTGGAATGTTAAAAGCTGTTTCAGATACTGCGAAATATGGCGGCTTAACTGTTGGACCAAAAGTTCTCGATGAACATGTCAAAGAAAACATGAGAAAAGCCGCTGAGAATGTTAAAAATGGAAGCTTCGCCAAAGAATGGATAGAAGAGCATAGAAACGGCGAGAAAAAACTGAAAGCTTTAATGAAAGAAATGGAAAACCACGAAATAGAGCGCGTAGGCAAGTTCCTAAGGAAAATGGCTGGCATAGAAAAGTAAACTTCAATGCCAAAATTTTCTGGGATAGATGAACACAGTGAACATTAGTGAAAAAATTTTAGCGAAGGCTTCTGGAAAAAAGAACGTAAGCCCAGGGGAAATTGTTGAAGCCACCGTGGATATGGCGATGATTAATGAGATAACTGGTCCCTTAGCAATTGAAGCCTTCCATAAGATTGGAGTCGGAAAAGTTTGGGACAACAATCGAATCGTAATGGTTTTAGACCATCAAGTTCCAGCAGACTCTGTCAAATCGGCGGAGCTTCATAAAATAATGAGGGAATTCGCTAAAGAACAGCGAATTCCAAACTTCTATGATGTGGGTTTCGGTGGAGTATGCCATCAAGTTATGGTTGAAAAGGGGCATGTGAAACCTGGTGAACTAATTGTTGGAGCGGATTCCCACACATGCACCTATGGAGCTTTGGGAGCTTTTGCAACGGGAATAGGTTCGACAGAGATTGCTGCTGTCTTCGCAACTGGTAAAATATGGCTGAAAGTTCCAGAAACAATAAAAATAAATGTGGAAGGCGTGTTTCAAACTTTTGTTACAGCAAAAGACCTAATTCTAAATATCATCGGGCAAATTGGAGCTGACGGGGCAACTTATAAGGCTATGGAATTTGACGGCTCAACAATTGAACATTTAAGTGTAAGCGAAAGAATGACGCTTTGCAACATGGCTGTTGAAGCGGGAGCCAAAACTGGAATTGTCAACCCAGACGAAAAAACATTAGCTTATGTAAAAGACAGAACTAGCGGATTATTCAAACCTTTGAAGAGCGACCCAGACGCAAGCTATGAAAAAAAAGTTGACTTAAGTGTTGATGGATTGGAACCGCAAGTTGCATGTCCTCACTCCGTAGATAATGTAAAGACTGTTTCTGAGGTGGAGGGAACCCCCATAGATCAAGCCTTCATCGGCTCATGCACCAATGGCAGAATCGAAGACCTAAGACTGGCGGCAAGCATCATTAAAGAAAAAAAAGTTAAAAACGGAGTGCGCATGCTCATAACTCCAGCCTCGCAAGAAGTGTATTTAGACGCATTAAAGGAAGGCTTATTGGAAATATTCGTTAAGTCTGGAGCATGCGTTTGCAACCCAACTTGTGGAGCGTGCTTCGGTGGACACATGGGCTTACTTGCCGACGGAGAAACTTGCATAAGCTCTTCTAACAGAAACTTCGTTGGAAGAATGGGAAGTCCTAAAGCAAAAATATACTTAGCCTCACCAGCCACGGTTGCAGCCTCAGCAGTTAAAGGCGAAATAACAGACCCTAGGAAGCTGAAGTGAATGAAAGTTCATGGAAAAGCCGTGGTTTTCGGAGACGACGTCAACACCGACTTGATTATACCAAGCAAATACTTAACTTTACTTGACCCTAATGAGTTGGCAAAACACGCCATGGAAGGCCTAGACCCAAAATTCTCATCTAAAGCCCGCGAAGGCGTCATAATGGTGGCTGGAAAAAATTTCGGATGCGGTTCAAGCCGCGAGCAAGCTCCGATAGCCCTAAAACACGTGGGCGTAAAATGTGTTGTCGCTAAGTCTTTTGCCCGCATATTTTACAGAAACGCCATAAACATTGGTCTACCTGTCCTAGAATGCCCTGCCCTAAAAGAAAAAACAAGTGAAGGTGACGAACTGGTCGTAAACTTGGCTGATGGACAAATAATAAACGCAACCAAAAACATCAGTTTCAAAGCTAATAAGCTGCCAGAATTTATTTTGGAAATCATAAACGCTGGCGGTTTAATAGAACACTTAAAAAAGAGAGTGAAAACTTATGAGTGAATATAGGATTGCTGTAATCCCAGGAGACGGAATAGGGCCAGAAATAACAGATGCTACAATAAAGGTTTTGGATGCTGTGCAAGGTGTTTTTCCCATCAAACTTAATTATGTGTTCCTCGAAGCTGGGGATGCATGCTTCCACAAAAGAGGAGTTGCGCTTCCTGAGGAAACAGTTGAAGCTATAAAAAATTCTCATGTTTGTTTGAAGGGGCCCGTAGGCGAAACTGCTGCAGATGTTGTTGTTAAGCTTAGGATGATGTTTGACCTTTACGCGAACATTCGCCCAATAAAGTCTTATGCTGGGGTTCCATGCTTGAGAGATGATATAGACCTGGTTTTTGTTAGGGAAAACACTGAAGACTTGTATAAGGGGTTCGAGTTCATGCTCAACGAAGATGTGGCTATAGGATTGAGAGTCATATCCAGAAAGGGATGTGCAAGGATAGCTAGAAAAGCCTTTAATATAGCCAACCTGAGAAACAAAAAGCGAAAAGTCACAGCCATCCACAAAGCCAATGTGATGAAGAAAACTTGTGGTTTATTTGCAGAAGTATGCAGAGAAGTGGCAAAGGAATATCCAGAAATCACGTTTGAGGAACAATACGTTGACGCCGCGTCCATGAGGCTTATAAAAGAACCACAAAACTATGATGTGATAGTTACGACAAACATGTTCGGAGACATCCTCTCAGACGAGGCAGCACAACTCATAGGTGGGTTAGGCATGGCTCCAGGCGGAAACGTAGGCGACAACTTTGCAATGTTTGAGCCAATACACGGGTCAGCACCAACGCGCACAGGAAAACACACAGCTAATCCATGCTCAATGATTTTGGCATCAAAAATGATGCTTGAATGGCTAGGCGAAAAACACGGAGACAAAAACTGCTTAGACGCAGCTAAAGCAATTGAAAACGGCGTTTCAGAAGCGCTGCGAAAAGGACTGTCAATTCCAGACTTTGGAGGCTCATTAACTACTTTAGAAGTGAGTGAGGCTATAGCAAAAGAAATAAAGAAATGAAGTAGGAGGAATAGAAGCTGGAATATGTAAGAATTTTTGACACAACCTTAAGAGATGGAGAACAAACTCCAGGTGTTTCCTTCACACCTGAAGAAAAAATGGAGATAGCACTACAACTTGACAGGCTTGGCGTCGACGTGCTTGAAGTAGGCTTTCCCACCGCTTCAGAAGGCGAGTTAAACGCTGTAAAGAAGTTGGCGAAGGCTGGCCTAAACGCGGAAATCTGTGCCCTTGCACGTGTTTTAAAAAGCGATATAGACGTGGCTATGGCATGTGAAGTTGACTCAATACATGTGTTTGCTCCAACATCAAACATTCAAATCAAACATGTTTTAAACAAAACTCCGGAACAGGTTCTGAAGGAAATCGACGAATCCGTTAGGTACGTTAAGGCTCATGGTTTTATCTGCGAGTTTTCCCCCATGGATGCGACACGCACAGAAATCAACTACCTCAAAAAAGTGTGTGTGACTGCCCAGAACGCTGGAGCCGACAGAATAAACGTACCCGATACTGTGGGAATAATGAGTCCACCCTCAATGAAGAAGTTTATAGAGGAGTTGAGAGAAGTTGTTAAAGTTCCGATAAGCGTCCACTGCCACAACGACTTTGGATTAGCGGTGGCAAATTCCCTTGCAGGAGTTGATGGCGGAGCAACACAAGTTCACGTCACAGTGAACGGCATAGGAGAAAGGGCTGGAAATGCCGCTCTGGAAGAAGTTGTTATGGCTCTCCACGTGGTGTACAAGAAAAAGACAAAAATCAACACAAAGTTACTCTATGAAACCTCACGGCTCATCTCGCGGCTAACAGGAATCGCACCTCAACCCAACAAAGCCATAGTGGGAGAAAACGCCTTCGCCCACGAGTCTGGAATTCACGCCAAAGGAGTCACAACAAAACCAGAAACATTTGAACCGATAAAACCCGAGTTGGTAGGTCGAAAAAGGAAAATTGTAGCAGGAAAACTCGCTGGAAGACAAGGGATAAAAGCTGAACTCGCGTCGGCGGGGATTTATCCAACTGATGAACAATTGAAAGAAATCTTGAACCGCGTAAAAAGCCTAGGAGACAAGGGGAAAATCGTCACGGACGCAGATCTTTTCGCCATCGCAAGATCTGTCATAGGAATGCCTGAAGAGAAAATTGTCAATTTAACAGACTTCGCCGTCGTCACCGGAAGTGGAACTACTCCAATGGCGTCTGTTAAGCTAACTATTGATGGGAAAGAATATGTCGCCGCAGAAACAGGTGTTGGACCAGTGGACTCCGTGATTAAAGCTATACAAAAAATTGTAAACGAATTGGTTAATGTTAGATTGACGGAGTATAGGCTTGAAGCCTTAACCGGTGGTTCTGACGCTGTCGCCGAGGTCATAATAAAGGTTGAGGACAAGTACGGAGAAATAGTTTCAGCTAGAGGCGCTGGCGAGGACATAGTTAAGGCAAGCGTTGAGGCTATGATAAATGGAATAAACAGGCTGCTCAGCAAAAGGAGGAGTAAATGCTAAATCTCTTTCCTTGCAACTCTTTTTCTATGAGAACAATCATTAAAATAAGCATTTAAGGGAAATTAACCTAGAAATCGCAAAATTTATATACATGGTTGCTTGAGTCACTCTCCGAGCGGTTTGGCTTGAAAGTCGCTAGTCCCCTAACGCAAACAACAACTACTACAACTACAACAACAGGAACAGGATCTAGTTAGGGGACCAGACGAAGCCAAACGCGTTTGCTTGTTGTTTGTGTTGTTCTGCTTTCGTCTGGTCTTTTGTGAGGTGAAGTGAGGTTGAGTTTGAATGCTGGCAACAAGTTTCGGCGTGTCGCCGCTAATTTCGGAGATAAGAGTCTAGTTCAAGGCAGTTGCGTCAATAATAAGCGTGAACCTTGCCCGCTGCTGGTTCAGAAACAGAAAAGTTTTGAGGAACCGCTTGTCTTTAATCATGTTGAGGCAATTGCTCCAGCTTCTTCGGCGAATTTAGGCGCTGGGTTTGACGTTTTTGGCGTAGCGTTAGATGCGTTATTTGACAAGGTTTCTGTTGATGTCATAAAAGGTGGCAGCGGCATTGAAATTTCTGTTGAGGGAAAAGGTTCAGAGCTTATTCCAACCGAACCGAACAGAAACACTGCTGGGATAGTTGCTAAGGCTTTACTGAAATTTTCTAACAAAAGTTGCGGTCTCGTCATAAACATTGAAAAGGGAATACGAGCTGGAAGCGGTTTAGGAAGCAGCGCAGCAAGCGCCGTAGCCGCTGCAATAGCCATAAACGAAGCTTTACAATTAAACCTTCCAAGCAGAGAACTCATAAAGTTCGCAGCGTTAGGCGAGGTTGCAGCTGCTGGTGTTCCGCACGCAGATAATGTCTCTCCAGCCGTTCTAGGATTTTTCACCTTAATAGCCTCAAGCAACCCTTTTGATGTCATACAGCTTCCCATGCCCAAAAACGTCAAATTCGTTATAGTAACTCCAGATATAGTTCTGGAAACTTCCTTAGCACGTTCAGTTCTTCCAAAAAAAGTAAGCCTTTCAGACGCTATTAGCAACATTGCACATGCATCCGCATTCGTGACCGGCATAATGACAAACAACATAGCCTTAATGGGAAAAAGCATGAACGATTCGCTGGCTGAACCCTACAGAGCCAAATTAATCCCAGGCTTAATGGAAGTTAAAAAGAACGCTTTGGAAGCAGGCGCGGAAGGAATCGCAATAAGCGGATCAGGGCCGTCCATTCTGGCGTTAGTTGATTCGTCAAAGAAGGTTGAGGATAAGGTGATGAAGGCAATGAAAGAGGGCTTTGAAAAGTATGGCATAGAAAGCGAGGCCATAATCACAAAGCCAGGTTATGGAGGGAAGGTTGTTAGGAGAGAAGAGGCTTGATTTCTTTAAGGTGTATAAGTTGCGGCGCAGAATACTCCATCAATGACATAGTTTACAATTGTAGAAAATGTGGCGACTTGCTGGAGATAAAGTTCGATTTAAAAGAGTTGAAAGAAAAGCTGGAAGGGGTGAATTGGAAGCAGAGGCGGATAAGCGTCTGGAAATACAAGGAGTTTCTTCCAATACTTGACGAATCTAAAATTGTAACTTTGCATGAGGGCGGTACGCCACTTTACAAATGCGATAAACTAGGCAAGGAGCTAGGTGTTAAATGTTTATATGTGAAGAATGAGGGAGCGAACCCAACTGGTTCTTTTAAAGACAGGGGGATGACTGTGGGCGTTTCTAAAGCGTTGGAGCTTAAGGCAAGGGCGGTTGTTTGCGCTTCAACTGGCAACACTTCGGCTTCTTTGGCTGCTTATGCATCTAAGGCCGGTTTAAACTGTATAGTGCTTATTCCCGCTGGGAAAATAGCTCTTGGAAAACTTGCGCAAGCAATGATGTATGGGGCTAGTGTGGTGGCGGTTAAAGGCAACTTTGACGACGCCCTCAAAATAGTTTTGGAAGCAAGCAAACGTCTCGGCTTATATTTGCTGAACTCTATAAACCCTTTTAGGATAGAAGGACAGAAAACCTCAGCTTTTGAAATATGCGACCAGTTAGGATGGCGCTCTCCAGACAGAGTAATCTTGCCAGTTGGAAATGCTGGAAACATAACAGCCTACTGGAAAGGATTCAAGGAGCTAAAGGATTTAAGAATAGTTGAAGGACTGCCGAAAATGACGGGTATACAAGCGGTTGGAGCTAACCCAATCGCAAAAGCCTTTGTAACTAAAAGCAACCAGATAGAGCCTGTTAAAAACCCTGAGACAATAGCCACAGCAATCCGCATAGGCAACCCAGTTAACTGGAAAAGGGCGCTGAACGCAATGAGAGAATCTGGCGGAACAGCCACAACAGTTACAGACGAGGAAATAGTTTATGCACAAAAACTCTTGGCGAGAACAGAGGGAATTTTTGTGGAGCCAGCCAGCGCGGCAAGCATAGCCGGACTAAAAAAGCTGGTTGAAAACAACGAAGTTGACCCAAACGAAAACATTGTATGCGTAACCACTGGTCATGGACTGAAAGACCCAGAAGTCGCAATAAAGGCTTGCGGAAGGGTTGTTGAAATCGAAACAAACCTAGAAGTCTTGAAAAAGGCATTAAACCTTAATTGACTTGGGCTTTGGCTACTCGTCCTTTTCCATTACTTCCAAAATAGCGTACATTTTCTCGTACATTGCAGCCAAATCTAAAGTTTTGGATAAATCCCTGCTTATCTCATTGTAAAAATTCTTGAAGGCTTCCGTGTCGCCGCTTTCTATCAACTTCTTTATCTTTTCCGCGTTAGAAACAAACCTTCTCAAATATTCCGGAAAGTGCTTGTTTGCCATATGCAACGAAGCGTGAAGTTCTGGGTCTTGTATCATTATCGCCCCTATCAAAACTTGCTGAAGCGTAAACGTTGTGCCGCTCAACTTTTCCAGCGTTTTAAAATCTTCATCTTTAACTGTTGAGGCGAAAACCATGTTCACAAAATACTGAAGAGAAAGTGTTACCGCCATTGCTCTATCATGTTTTTCAGCGTCAACCACGACAATTTCGGCATCGGAGAAAAATCGTTTAGCAACCGCCAACTCGTTTTCAGCGTTCAAAACTGGCACTAAAGCAAATTTCTTTTTCACTTTCTGCATTGGACCAAAAAGGGGGTGCAAAGAAAGAGGTTGAACGCCAAATTTGTAGCTTTCCCTTAAAACATCAATTATCTCGGCCTTTACAGAAGCAATTTCGGAAACTATAGACCCTCGTTTTAATTTGGGCGTTATTTCTTGCAATACTTCTGCTGTTTTGCCTATTGGAACAGAAACAAGCGTTAAGTCAGCGTCCTTAACAGCTTCCACATTATTTTTTGCAATTTTAGCACCGTAATTTTTCGCAAGCACCTTCAATTTTTCTTGGTGGACGCCAGAAACGGTTAACGCATGTCCTTTCTCAGCGAAGTACTGGGTAAACCACTTGCCCATCCTTCCAGCCGCGCCTAAAATAGCAATTTTCATTTCAGCAAATCCCCCATCTTTTCAACAGCTTCAAGAAGTGCATTTTTAGGTTGACATGCAGTTATTCTAAAGAAACTCGTGTACTCCTCGCCGAACGCCGTTCCAGGCGTGACACAAACCCCCTTTTCTGTCAGAAGCCTCTTAACAAAAGTTTGCGTATCTATTCTTTCGTCGCGTAGTTTCGGGAAAACGTAGAAGCCTCCATCCGGCTTATAGTAGGAAACGGGTATTTTATTTAAGGCGTCGCAGAGAAAGCCTATTCTTTCCTCGACTGTTTTTGCGTATTTTTTGGCTTCTTCACGGCAATTTAATGCTTTTATTGCTGCATACTGAACAAATTCTGGGACACTTGTTAGGCATAGGTTCTGAATTTTCACCATCCTTTTTATAGTTTCAGCATCCGAAATAGTATAGCCTATTCTAAAACCTGTCATGCCGAACGTTTTGGAAAATGAGTCTACAAAGACAAACTTGCAATCCTGGAACTCCAGTATGCTTTTAAATGGTTTAAACGCGAAGTTGGCATAGACTTCATCACTCATAATGTATATGCCTTTCTCGTTGGCTATTTCAACAACATGTCTTAAAACATCCCCGCCCAAAATCTTCCCAGTCGGATTATTTGGACTGTTCAAAATTATCAATTTCGTCAGCCTATTGACACGCTCAACCAATGCATCCAAATCAGGCTCCCAACCATCTTCCAACCTAGACGGAACCATTACAGCCTTCGCTTGAACAGCCCTCACACAATCCTTATAGGCTGGCCATGCAGGCTCGAGAATTATAGCCTCTTCTCCAGGAGACAATATGGATGCCATTCCAAGATAAACCGCGTATCGTCCACCAGGAGTTACAATAACTTGCTCGGGCGAAATATTCACGTGATAAAGTTCATTGTTGACTGAAGCTATTTTTTCTCTGAGTTTAGGGATTCCCGCCGTTTCCGTGTAGTGAGCGTAACCGCTTTTTAAAGCTTCTGCCACTGCTTCTTTCACGTCTTCGGGTGGCCCGAAGTCTGGCTCTCCAACGTCTAAGCGGATTAGCCGTCTACCCGTTCTCTCAAGTTTTTTGGCTTCAGCAAAAACCTCATATGGTGTGGAGAAACTTGCTTTTTCCTCTGTTTTTCTGATTATATCTTTTTGGATGTTTTTTGACTCTTCAATTAATAGATTCAGCAGTCTCAAGCCAAAATCCAGATCAACACCGTAAGCCTTACATTTTTTGGAAATAATTTCTTTGAGTTTTCTCTCAGCGTCAACGTCTTCCACGGGCAAGCCCTTTTTCATTTTTGATTGAGCCACTTTTTGGGCTAGAGCAAAACGTTTTCCAACAAGCTGAAATATTTCAGTCGTAACCTCTTCTATTTCTTTACGTAGATTGTCTAGATCCATTTTAATCCTAAAATTTAGACTGCATCACTCTATTATCTTTTTCCAACAATTCCTCTGCAGTTCAGAGTAAATAGAGTTGTAAACCAAAAAGTATAAATTTTGAAAGGTTGTCTCTACTTACGGTCATTTCAATGGACAAGCCAATAGCCACAACAACCACACAGTTCGGATACTTTAGTGGCTATTGGATGTTTGGTTTTTAGGAGAAGCCACGAACATTTTCAGGTTCTGGGTTTCTCCTTTTTGGGGGGTTTTGTTGGACAAATATCAAAACAATGTCCTTGGTTGTCCCGTTGTCGTGAAATTCGGTGGGAGCAGCCTTGCAAACGGCGAAAAAATAGCTGACGCTGTCAAATCCATTGTGAAAGAAGTGCAGAGAGGAGCAAAAATTGTTGTTGTCGTCTCAGCCATGGGGAAAACCACAGACTTTCTGCTTGAGGTTGCCAACGAGATCGTAAACTGCAATCGTGACGCCGCCGCGTTAAACAGCGATGTTGACGATATTTTGGCTATGGGAGAGAGAACCAGCGCAAGAATATTTTCAGCAGCCCTAAAAGCAAACGGTGTAAAATGCCGCTATTTTGACCCAGCAGACCCGGACTGGCCAATAATCACTAATGATAGAGCCACCAACGCTGATCCTATTCTTTCAGAGTGCGAAACCCGCATAGTAAAGCATGTCGCTCCTTTACTTGAAGAAGGAACAGTTGCGGTTATCCCAGGTTTCATCGGTAAAACTTTGAATGGCAAAATTACGACCATGGGGAGAGGCGGAAGTGACACGACAGCATTAATAATAGCGCATGCGCTCAAAGCAAAACAAGTTATCCTCGTAACCGACGTAGACGGCATAATGACCGCAGACCCTAAGCTTATCAGATCTGCAAGAAAAATACCGGAGATAGATGTAAACTCACTGATCGGGTTGGCGAGTTCAGGCAAGAAGTTCCTCCAAAGGAAAGCTTTGAGGTACAAAGACGAGAATATAGACATTAAGATTGTAAACCACGATTACTGCGATTTAAATGTGGAAGGCACAATTGTGAAGGGGTCTTTCAAAAGTAACATCGTCAACTTAGATTTTCCAGAACCAGTAGCCTCAATAACTGTGGTGGGTAAAGCCTTATCCCAGTCGCCTGAACTTTTGCATCAGATAGTTCAGAAAGTCAAAAAAGTTGATGTTTCCCTTTTGGGAATGTCAGCCAACTATGATTCACTCATCCTCTACTTACCAGAAAACATGCTTGACAAAATACTCGAACCGCTCCATTCGGTTGTCCTTGAAAATCCCGAAGCCTTAGCCATTGCCGTGAGAAAAAATTTGGCTCTACTCAAAATTAAAACAGCAGAATTGGAAGAAACTCCGGGAATAATAAGTAGATCTGCACAAGCCCTTAACTCAAAAAACATTAACATTTACGGAATTTTCACAATAGCATCTGGAATTCACATTTTTGTTGATATGGCATCAGCCAAAGAAGCCCTAACTTTGGTCAGAAAAAGTCTTGAAGTAAACCGCTTAGAAAAAGACATAAAACAAGAAGGTGATATGGAAGATGACTAGCAAGAAAAAGAAGGAAGAGGGAAGGATATTTAGAATAATATAGTCCCTAATTCTAGGTGAAGGATCATGAGGGAGTTTTGGATTAAAATAGAAAAGAACCTTCCAAGGGAGCTAAAAGAGCAGATAATAAGGAGTACTAGCGAGTTTTGCACGGCTTATGTTGTTGATGCAGACGATGAGACTTTAGCTAGAAACTTAGGAGCGAAAATGCTTGCTTCTCCAAAGAATGGTGACATAATACTCTTGGAGCCCTCGCAGAAAGCTTCTAACGCAAAAACGAACAGAAAAAGGTGTATCCAAGCGAAAATATGTTCTGGAGAAGATGAAAGGGAAATCGTGAAGTTAGCTGAGGCTGGAATCGAATACATTTTAGCGAAATGTGAAGACTGGAAAATAATTCCATTGGAAAACCTCATAGCCAGCACGAGAGGTAAAAGCAAGCTTTTGGCGTCTATATCAAGCGCCGACGAAGCTGCCCTTGCATTGGAAGTGCTTGAAGTGGGTGTAGACGGCATTCTGGTGAAGTCGTCAGATGTTAATGAGATAAAGAAGATTTATGAAACTTGCAAAAAAGTAGACGTTAAATCTGCAGAAGAGGAAGGCGTCGAAAAACTGCAGTTGTTTGAAGCGAAAGTGACTCAAATTAAGCCTCTGCGTTCTGGAGCGAGGACATGCATAGACACATGCGATTTAATGAAGGAAGGTGAAGGAATGCTGGTGGGCTGCCAGTCTTCTGGTCTTTTCCTAATCCAAGCGGAGACGGCGGAAAATCCTTTTGTTGCTCCTAGACCTTTTAGGGTAAATGCTGGTTCAACAGCGCAGTATTTGCTTGCCAGCGGAGGTAACACGAAATACTTGTCAGAGGTTAGGGCTGGTGACGAGGTTTTAATAGTTGATAAGGAAGGGAGAAGCAGAGTTACAAATATTTGCAGAACGAAGATTGAGTGGAGACCACTATTGCTGATTGAGGCAGAACACGAGGGCAAAACCTTCAAGACTATCGTGCAGAATGCCGAAACAATAAGACTTGTGACCAAAGAAGGGGCAAAGTCAGTTAAAGACTTGACAAAAGGAGACACTGTGCTAATCCATATACAAGAGGGCGGAAGACACTTCGGCAAACTTGTCAAAGAAGAAAGAGTGATAGAGCGGTGACCATTAAAGTCTGCGTTCCAATAACCGCAGAAAAACCAGCAGAAATCCCAGCGCTAATAAAAAAGGCGGAAAACGTAGGAGCGAACCTCGCAGAGATAAGACTAGACTACTTAGAAGACTTTAATGGAATAGAAGAGGCTGTTGAAGACGCAAAAATTCCGTTGATAGCGACAAATAGGCAATATGAGCAAGGCGGGAAGCGCAAACAAAACGAAGGTGAGAGGATGCAGAGGCTTTTAGAGTTGGCGGACAAAGGATTCTCCATGGTTGATGTTGAAATAACAACACCAAACTTAAAGTCTGTGGTTAAAAACTTGAAAAAGAAGGGCGTAGAAACCATAATATCTTTTCACGATTTTAACAAAACCCCAAATCTAGCAGAATTACGCAAAATTGCCGCTTCACAAATTAAAGCTGGAGCAGACATATGCAAAATAGTCACAAAAGCAAACGACATCAGCGACAACCTCACATGCCTATCTTTAGTTTCGGAAATGAAACAGAAAATTCGCATGGTGTGTTTTGCTATGGGAAAACATGGAATCCTCTCAAGAATTCTCTCACCGATTTTCGGAGCCCACTTCACATACGCTTCACTTGAAAGCGGAATGGAAACAGCCCCCGGACAGATAAGTATGCAAAGGCTTAAAGAAATCTACAAATGTTTGGGTGTTGGGGAATTTTGAAAATTTCTGGAAAAACCCAACTTTGCGCGTTAATAGGCGACCCGGTTGAGCATTCCTTAAGCCCATACATTCACAACGCCGCATTCAAACATCTAAAACTTGACTTTGTTTACGTGGCTTTTAAAGTCTCAAAAGAAAACATCAAAGAAGCATTGGAAGGCGCAAGGGCATTAGGAATTAAAGGATTAAACGTAACAATGCCATTAAAAACCGCTGTTATCCAGCACCTCGACAAACTTGACCCAAACGCAGAGAAAATAGGTGCAGTCAACACTGTTTTAAACAATAACGGAACTTTAACTGGCTATAACACTGATGGACTCGGTGCCCTCGAAGCCCTAAAGGCAAAGGGACAAAACCCGGTGGGAAAGAACATTCTCATTTTAGGAGCCGGTGGAGCTGCAAGAGCAGTTGCGTTTGCGCTGTGCAAAGATGCGAAGGACATGACTATTCTTAATAGGACGCCAGAAAAGGCAAGAATCCTAGCAGAGGAACTGAGTAGAATTTTCGGGAAAAAAGTGAAGTTCGGCGGGTTAAGCGAGGAAACTTTAAGGAATGAGGTGAAAAAGGCGGAAATACTTGTGAACGCAACAGCAGTCGGAATGGCGCCAAAAACAAACGAAACTCCCGTTAACATGAAACTTTTACATTCAAACCTAACAGTCTTCGATTTAGTTTATAATCCGCCTGAAACTCGACTTTTAAAAGAAGCCAAAGCCCTCGGAGCAAAAACTGTAGATGGAATTTGCATGCTTGTTCACCAAGGAGCCTTATCCTTCCAAATATGGACCGGCAGAAGAGCTCCAGTTGACGTGATGACGCGCGCCTGCAAGATAGGATTAAGAACTTTAAGAGGCGAATAGACGATGATTGGAAAAGCGATAGCTTATGGAGCAGTAACAATAGTTAACGCAATCGCCTGCGGTTTCGGAGCAGCTTTAGGCGTGAAACTATGGACTAAAGCCACAGTAAAATTAACCGATAACCCATACAAGATTGAAGGAAGAATAATTTCTGATCCCAGCGAAAATCCAAGCTTGATGGTGGAGACTGTAAAACAAGTTTTGAACCATTTAAAACTGGAAAATAGATATGGCGCTTATGTGGAGACGGAATCCAATATACCAGTTGCAAAGGGATTGAAAAGTAGCAGCGTAGCAGCAAACGCCATAGCATTAGCCACTTTCGCGGCGTTAAAAAAGGAAATTGACGATTTAACCGTCGTCAAATTAGGAGTGAAAGCCGCCATAAACGCCAAAGTCACCATAACAGGAGCCTTTGACGACGCGTGTGCATCCTACTTTGGAAACATAGCCGTAACAGACAACAAAGCCATGAAAATAATGAAGCTCTCAGACGCTAAAGGCGAATACGAAGTTTTGATTCACTTCCCAGAAGAGAAACGGTATACTGCAAGCATCAACGCAAAAGAAGTGAGGACGATAGCAAGAGAAGTGAAAGCAATTCACAAACTAGCCCTTAAAGGAGATTACTGGACTGCAATGACCCTAAACGGCTTGGCATATTCCGCAGTTTTTGGCTACGACCCAAAAATAGCCTTAGAGGCTCTTGAAAATGGGGCGGTGGCTGCCGGCTTGTCTGGAACTGGACCCGCAGTAGCTGCCATAGTTCCAAAAGAAAACACTGACAAAGTTGCTGAAGCATGGCAGAAACACGGTGGAACAATAATTAAAACGGAGATTAACCGCGAAAAAGCACATGTTTTGAGGTGAAAAAGGCATGGCAACACTCGCGGTGAAGAAAACTGAAAGGCTAGAAGGAACTGTAAAGGCTCCGCCTTCAAAAGCTTACACGCATAGGGCGGTTATAGCGGCTTCACTTTCTAAAGGAAAATCAATTATAAAGTATCCTTTGAGGTGCAGCGACACAGAAGCCACAATTAAGGCGTGTTCAATGTTAGGTGCCAAAATAGAATGGAGCGAGAAAGAAAAGGCGCTCATTGTTGAGGGATTTGCAAAGCCAAAAGTTCCAGATAATATAATTGACTGTCGCGGTTCTGGCTCAACAATAAGGTTTTTAGCTTCTGTTTGCGCTTTGGCTGAGGGCGTGTCTGTTTTAACTGGAAACAAAAGCTTGAGAAGAAGACCTATGCAACCTTTAATTGACGCTTTAAACCAGCTTGGAGCGCGATGCCTTAGCGCAAAAAATGATGGAAAACCGCCAATAATTGTTCTCGGCGGAGGCGTTAGAGGCGGCGAGGCCTCGCTTGTTGGGAATGTAAGTTCACAGTTTATTTCCAGTCTCCTTTTTGCTGCTCCAAAGGCTGAAAGGGAGACTAGGATAGTGGTTAATACTTCTCTTGAATCAAAATCTTATGTGGAAATGACGTTGAACACGCTTAAAGCGCACAACATAAAAGTTGAATACTCACAAGGCTTTGACCGCTTCCTTGTTCCATGCAATCAAGAGTATATGCCTACAAGCCATTTTATAGAGGGCGACTACTCGTCAGCCGCCTTTCTTCTGGCAGCCGCAAGCATAACCAACTCTAAAGTTAGGGTATCGGGCTTGAAAAGGCAGACTCTTCAAGGCGACAAAATCATAGTGGACATTATTAGGAAGATGGGCGTAGCCGTAAGCTCTGATGAAGACAGCGTAGAAGTTTCCGGGAGCGGCGAAAAGCTGAAGCCGATTAATGTTGATTTGAGAGATTCTCCCGATTTGGTTCCCGTATGCGCTGCACTGGCTTGTTTTGCCCAAGGCGAAAGCCTCATTATCGGAGTTGGAAGGTTGCGGTTTAAAGAGTCTGATAGGCTTGTGGCTTTGGCTTCGGAACTGGACAAGATGGGAGTAAACATTACGGCAAGCGAAGACTCTATGGTAATTGAGGGCGGCGCAAAGCTTCGCGGCGCTCATTTGTTTTCTCACAGAGACCACAGGATAGCTATGGCTTGTGCTGTTGCGGCTTTGGGCGCTGAAGGCGAAACAGTTATTCACGGAATAGAATGTATTAAAAAGTCGTATCCAAACTTTGTTCAAGACCTAAAAAGTTTAGGGGGAAAATTGTTTGGCGGGTAACTCCTTCGGAAAAGCCTTCGTAATAACGTGTTTCGGAGAAAGCCATGGAAAATGCGTTGGAACAGTAATTGACGGGTGCCCAGCTGGGTTACCGCTTTCTGAAAAGGACATCCAAATAGAACTGGACAAGAGAAAACCGGGTGCGTCAAAAGTTAGCACACCAAGAGCAGAGGAAGACAAAGCAGAAATCCTCTCCGGAGTTTTCGGCGGATACACGACTGGCGCGCCCATATGCATTGTTGTCTGGAACAAGGATGCGGATTCTGAACCATACGAAAAGTTGAGGGGTAAACTTAGACCTGGACACGCGGATTACACTGCTTATCTCCGATATGGAGGTTTTAACGATTACAGGGGTGGGGGACGTTTTTCCGGGCGCATAACTGCCGCATACGTTATGGCTGGAGCGGTAGCCAAAAAGCTATTGGCAACTGTTGGTGTGGAAGTTTTGGCGCACACCATCCAGATAGGCTCAGTAAAAGTTTCAAAGAAGATTTCATACGAGGAAATTAGGAAGAACGTTTACGAGAATGATGTAAGGTGCGCAGACCCGCAAACGGCGGCTTTGATGGAAAAAGAAATTTTGAAAGTTAAAAGCGAAGGGGACAGCTTAGGCGGAGTTGCTGAGTGCATAGCGCTTAATTACCCCGCTGGTGTGGGCGACCCAATATTTGATTCTTTGGACGCAGACATAGCAAAAATAATGTTTGACATTCCAGGCGTGAAGGGTGTGGAAATCGGTGCGGGCTTTAACGCGGCTTTGATGAAAGGTTCTGAAAATAATGATGAGTTTAGGATAAAGAATGGCAAGATAGTTACAGAAACTAATAATTGTGGGGGAATTTTGGGTGGTTTATCTAATGGTATGCCTATAATTGCTAGAGTAGCGTTTAAGCCAATATCTTCAATTCTCAAAAAGCAAAGAACAGTTGATATTGAACGTATGGAAGAGACTGAACTGGAACTTTCTGGAAGGCATGACCCTTGCATTGTTCCCCGAGCGGTTCCAGTTGTCGAATCTTGCATGGCTGTTGTTTTGGCTGATCATGCCATTAGAGTTGGAAAAATTTCGCCGACGAGCATTTAATCTTCAAAGGTTTGACAAGGGGAATTTAAAAGTTTTTAATATCGGGTTGTGCTTTTAGGATTTGTTATGAGGCTGGTGTAACATCGTGGGTAGTAAGGTTATCATATTGATGGCTTCGGAGAAGGATTTGGATTTTTGCCGTGAAATAGCTAAGTATTTGAAGGTTTTTGGTTTGGATTTTGTTTTTCGGGTGGCTTCGGCTCATAAAACTCCAGAGAAAGTTTTGGAGATTCTGCGAGAGTTTGAAGAGGAAAAAGTTGTTTACATTACTGTTGCTGGAAGGTCTAATGCCTTAAGCGCTTTTGTTGACGCGAATACCGTGAAGCCGGTTATTGCTTGTCCGCCTTATTCTGAAAAGTTTGGTGGAGCAGACATCTATTCTTCGCTTAGAGTTCCGAGTGGAATAGGTTCTGTTGTAACTGTCGAGCCTGAAGGTGCTGCTGTTGCCGCTGCAAAAATTTTTGCTGTTGAGGATAAGGCGCTGGCGAAGCGTGTTAAGGAGTATCAGTTGTCTAAGAAGAGAGAGATTGAAAAGGCCGATGAGAACGTTAGAAAGTTGAGTGTGTAGGCATGGGCAGCGTCAAAGACTTAGAGGTAATAAAGAAAACGACAAAGAACAGGATGGGCGTTGGACGTTTCCATTTTTCTGACCGTTATTCGGTTTTTGATTGGGGTGAAATGCCAAACCACATTGATGGGAAAGGCGCAGCCCTATGCCTAATGGGAGCTTACTGTTTTGAGAGACTTGAGGAGAAGGGCATTAGAACGCATTATCGTGGCTTGGTTGACGCGGATGAGCGGGTTGTGCGTTTCGACGAGTTGAAACAGCCTTCAAATGTTATGGAGATTAACCTTGTTAACGTGTATAAGCCTAAGACATATGTGAAGGAGGGTAAACTTGTTTATGATTATAGTGTTTACACGCCTAAGCTGAGGAATTTCCTAATTCCGCTTGAAATAATTTACCGTAATGGCTTGCCAGAGGGTTCTTCGGTTTTTAAGCGGCTTGAGCAGGGTTTGGTGACACTTGAGGAGCTGGGGTTAGACCATTATCCACGGGCTGGTGAAAGGTTGGCGAAGCCGATTTTTGATGTGAGCACGAAACTGGAGGCTGGAGACCGCTACGTGAGTTGGAAGGAAGCCCAGCGGATTGCGGGTTTGACTGACGGCGAACTGGAGGAGGTTAAGAGTGTGCTTTTGAAGGTTGATGAGACAATTACGGAGATAGCCGCTAAAGCGGGTTTGATGAATGAGGATGGCAAAATAGAGTTGGCTTTTGATCCGCAGAGAAGGCTTATGGTTGTTGATGTTGTTGGCACGTTAGACGAGTGCAGATTCACTTTTGAAGGGTTGCATGTTAGCAAGGAAATAGCCCGCATATACTATAGGCGGACTGATTGGGCTAGGGAAGTAGAAGAGGCGAAGAGAAGAGCAAAAGAGCAAGGCATAGAAAACTGGAAAACGCTGGTGAAAACGGAACCGCCAAAACTAGAGCCAAAACTGAAAATGTTAATAAGCCAAATGTATATGGCTGCGGCAAACGAAATGACTGGAAAAATGCTATTTGATGTACCAAAACTCGCAAGCATAATCAAGAATTATTCAAGTATGAGTTTTCGTTAGACTTTTATGCCTACACGTTTTCAGCTTCTTGGGCGCTTAATTTAATAAAGGCTTTAGGCTATTTGATAATTCCGTGAGGCTTGCGCAACCTTCAGAATGGGCGAAGTAAAATGATTAATAGAAAAATAATCAGTAATATTGTTGGCGAATACGACGAACGCAACATTCGAATAGGCGTTTTAGGCTCTCACTCAGCCCTAGAAATAGCGCACGGAGCCAGACAGGAAGGATTTGAAACTGTGGTGGTTTGCCAAAAAGGGCGCGAGAAAACCTACACCCAACATTACCGCAACCTCTTCAACCATGTGCTCTTGCTGGATAAATTCGTTGACATCGTGCAAAATGAAAATCTTGAAAAGCTAAGAGCCTTAAACACGATTTTCGTGCCGAACCGCTCCTTTTCGGTTTATGTGGGTTACGAGAACATTGAGAAAAATTTCACAGTGCCCATCATGGGGAACCGTTTTATGCTTAAAACCGAAGAACGCAACGTTCCAAGAAACCAATATTATCTACTGCAGAAAGCGGGAATACCCGCACCTAAAATCTTCAAGTCATACACTGAAATAGACCGCTTAGCCATAGTTAAAGTTCCAGAAAAGGAACGCGCCATTGAAAGAGCCTTCTTTTACGCCTCTTCCCCAGAAGAGTTCAAGAAAAAAGCAGAAGAACGCATCAGCAAGGGCATCATTAGCAAAGAAGCCCTTGAAAAAGCCATAATAGAAGAATACGTTATTGGAGCAAAATTTAATGCAAACTTTTTCTGGTCGCCTTTAACGGATGAAATAGACCTTCTAGGATTTGACAAGAGAATACAGACAGACCTAGACGGAGTTTTAGACTTGCCAGCGACAGAACAGTTGGAGTTGGGAATAGCTACGCAAAACATTGAAATAGGACATATGGGCGTGACGATGCGAGAAAGCCAGTTGGAAAAAATATTTGAAGCAGGAGAACGCTTCGTCGAAACATGCAAGAAGGAATACCCTCCGGGAATTATTGGACTGTTTGCACTGCAAGGCGCCGTCACAAAAAACTTGGAATTCCATGTTTTTGACGTCAGCCCCCGTGTTCCCGGATGCCCATGTGTAGAGCCTACATCACCATACATGAAATACAAGTATGGTGTGGAAGTCGGTCCTGGAAAAAGGGTTGCAATGGAAATAAAGCGTGCTGTTAAAGAGAATAGGCTTGAGGATATTGTAACATGATAACAAAGGAAGAAATAGGCCAGCTAATAAGCCGCTACGATTTAAAGAGGTTGGCTATCGGCACCATTGGCTCCCACTCAGCCCTAAACATTTTTAAGGGTGCGAGAGAGGAGGGGTTTAGAACAGTTTGTATCTGCAAAGAAAAAGACCTTATAGTTTACAAGAAATTTCCGCTCGTAGACGAATTTATAATTGTGGGAGATTTCACTGAAATTTTAAAGGATGACGTGCAGGAAAAGCTGAGAAAACTGAACACGATAATTATTCCACACGGGTCTTTCACAGCCTACCTAAGCACTGAAGAGTTGACTGACCGCTTCTACGTGCCCATGTTCGGGAACCGCCAACTTCTCCATTGGGAGGCAAACCGTGAAAAACAAGCAGAATGGCTGAGGAAGGCAGGGCTTAAACTGCCTAAAACCTTCAAAAGCCCAGAGGAAATCAGCGGTTTAGCCATAGCAAAACTGCCTGGAGCAAAAGGTGGAAAAGGCTATTTCTTGGCCAACTCACCTGAAGCCTTTAACAAAAAAGTTAAGGAAATTGTTAGCCGCGGCTTGCTCAACAAAGAAGACATTAAAAGGATACATTTGCAAGAATATGTTTTGGGCGTGAACGTTTATCCGCATTACTTCTCGTCAATAATAAACGGGGATGTAGAGTTCTTCGGAGTTGACAAACGCTACGAGTCAACGGTTGACGCCATTGGGCGATTGCCAGCAAGCGAACAACTAGAGGTAAACGTAATCCCAACATACACCATTGTAGGAAACTTTCCCCTAACACTTCGCGAGTCCATTCTGCCAGAGCTCCTACGAATGGGCGATAACGTGCAAGAAACAGCGAAAAACCTCGCCCCGCCAGGAATAATAGGACCATTTTGCCTAGAAACAGTTATTACCGATAACTTAGAAATCTACACTTTTGAAATTTCAGCACGCATCGTTGCAGGGACAAATGTTGGAATTGGGACATCACCATATGCCTATCTAAAATATGGCGAGAAAATGTATACTGGTAGAAGAATAGCTTTAGAAATTAAGGAAGCCTTAAAGAAAAAACGAATTCAGGATGTAGTGGCGTAAACTCAATATTGACCACGCAAAAATTAGAGTTTACTTCTAGAATTTTCTTCTATCCTAATTTTTCACATGAGGTTATAAAGTTTGACAAGAAAATGGTTTTGGGGGGAGAAGGGAGAGTTGGGAGAAGAATCCTTCGGATGGATATTTGTGGATTTCGTTCCCCTACTTTATGAGAAGCGAAGGGTTGCAAAACAGTTCCAAATAGAGATGTGGCTTGACCTCGCCCAACTCGTTAAGGAGTTAGGCATCGAAGAAACAAAAGAACCAGCACAGAACAACAATCAACCAATAAGCTATATTATTTAGAGAGACCGCAAGCCTCCAGCACCCTTTCGAAACTCTCGCGACTTTTGCTGGCTTTATATGCTCTCAAAGTCTCAATAACCGCTGTCTTGTCTCTCTTACCAAGCTTTTCAGCCACAATTTCGGCAACAACACCGCTTACAAAAAGAAACTGGCAAATCGACGTGACATTTGCTGGTTTACGATTTAAACTGGCGGTTTCAAAATCAACAATAAACGTTCTTCCACTTTCGTCAACCATTATGTGTTTTGGGGCATGGCTAAGTTCACCATGGTCCAAACCCGCCTCGTCCAAACGCCAACACTGCTCCAAAACTTCGCGCAAAACACGTTTGACCTCAGCTTTTTTCCTTGGTTTTTCAAGCCATTTCGGAAGCAAATCACCATCAACAAACTGCATCAAAAGAAAATTTTTGCTCACGCCTAAAAATTTTGGTCCAACACCCATGGAGTTCGCTTTTTTAAGCATTTCCGCTTCATGCTGCATTCTTGAGCGGTCGGCGTCAACTCTTCGAATTTTCAAAGCCAACTTTTCTCGTCCTCTATAGGCTATTACAACTATGCCAACACAACCTTTTCCCAAAACATTTAGGTTAAAGGCTTCTTTTTCCCCGCTAAATTCTATGGCTTCTACGCCAAGCTTTTGCAGTTCTTTTAGGCGTCTGGCTAGTTCTTTTTTGCAAGGTTTAGGATAACATATTACAGAAGCGAAGGGTTCCTGCCAAAGCCCTTTAAGAGTCACCTTCACTTTTACCAATCCCACAATAGCACAGCAAGTGAAAGACTTTTAAGCGTTCCATAAATTTGTCTTTTAACGCTCAAATAATTGTAGAAGTGAAGTTGGAGACAGCCCATTTATGCCCAAATTTAGACAAACAACTGAAATCCTCAAGTTAATGGGTAGAAAGGAAAGCATCCGCAACATCGGCGTAATCGCTCACATAGACCACGGAAAAACAACAATGACAGACTCGCTGCTTGCTGGAGCGGGAATGTTACCGACTGAAATAGCTGGAAAAGCACGGTTTTTAGATTATTTGGAGGAAGAACAAAAACGTGGAATAACAATAAAAACGGCAAACATATCCCTACTGCACGAAAAAAACGGCAACGCCTACTTAATCAATTTGGTTGACACGCCGGGGCATGTGGACTTCACAGGCAAAGTCACTAGAGCTCTAAGAGCCGTAGACGGAGCTGTTGTCGTCGTTGATGCTGTGGAAGAGGTTATGGTTCAAACAGAAACCGTTACCCGCCAAGCCCTAGACGAACGAGTTAAACCAGTTCTTTTCATAAATAAGGTTGACCGCCTAATAAAAGAGCTAAAGCTAAGTCCAGAAGAGATTCAAGCGCGTTTTCTCCGCATAATCCGCGACTTCAACAATATAATTGAAATTTACGGGGAAGAAGAGTTTAAGAAAAAGTGGAAAGTTGACCCAGCAAATGAAAGTGTGGCTTTCGGCTCAGCCCTCCACAAGTGGGGTTTCACCCTCAAAATAGCTCAAGAAAAGGGAATAAAATTCACGGACGTGATAGACGCCTACAAAGAAGACAGCTATCAAAATCTATCCAAAACAATCCCCATCCACAACGCCATACTTGACATGGTTATAAAAAACGTTCCAAACCCAGCGGCAGCCCAGAAATACCGCATACCGAAAATATGGAAAGGCAACCTCGATTCGGAAATAGGAGTGGCTATGCTGAACTGCGACGATGAAGGACCAACAACAATATGCGTAACCATGACCCAAACAGACCCAAAGGAAGGTTTGGTTTCAACAGGAAGACTGTTTTCAGGTTCCATAAAGACAGATGACCGAGTATACTTAGTCAATGCGGAAAAGGAACAACGCATAAGGCAAGTTTCCATTTACATGGGTGCCCTAAGAGAAGTTGTGGACAAAGTTTCCGCAGGCAACATAGCAGCCCTTTTAGGCGTTGAAGAAGCTAAGGTTGGAGAAACCATAATTGAAGTTTCACATAAGAGTTTTATGGTTCCTTTTGAGCGCATAACTTACATTTCAGAGCCTGTTGTAACGGTAGCCATCGAACCCAAAAGTCACGAGGATTTGCCGCGGTTGTTGGAAGCCATAAACAGACTTTCAATCGAAGACTCAAACCTTATGGCGACAATAAATAGGGAGACGGGTGAATATCTCTTAAGCGGAATAGGTGAACTCCATCTAGAAATCGCCCTAAAATTTTTAAGAGAGTATAGCGATGGAATAGAGATTACTGCGCCAAAGCCAACGATAGCCTACAGAGAAAGCGTCACCAAACAAGGAAAAACTGTTACGGCTAAAAGCCCCAACAAGCATAACAGTGTTTCTGTGAAGGTTGAGCCTTTAGGACAAAAGGCTGAAAATGTTTGGGCATCTGATGAAAACAAAAACATCTTAATAAATTTGGCGAAAGACAGTGAAAAACTCCATGATGTAAAGGAAAGTATCGTTGCTGGGTTTAAATGGGCATGTAAAGCTGGACCTTTATGCAAGGAACCCTTAAAAGACGTGAAAGTTAAGCTTTTAGACACACAACTTCACGAAAACCCTTCATATCGCAGTCCAGCCCAAATAATGCCTGCTGTGCGCAAGGCGATTTTAGGCTCTTTTCTAACGGCGAAGCCAACGCTTCTAGAACCCGTCTACAAGATTGTGGTTTCTGTTCCATACAAGTGGATGGGTGAATGTATAAGCATAATAACTCGCAGAAGGGGTAAAATACTGGCTTCTGAACATAAGGGAGCATTAACAATTATCACTGGATACATTCCAGTTGCAGAGTCTTTGGGATTATCTGAAGAAATGCGTTCAGCAACTTCTGGGCATGCGTTCTGGCAAAGTTTCTTTGACCGATGGGAAAAAGTTCCAGAAAACATGACAGTAGAAGTTATAAGGCAAATTCGTGAAAGGAAGGGTTTACCACCAGAGGTTCCGAAACTAGATGAATTCATCAACGCAGAGCATTCAACTTAACGATTCACGCATATTTAACTTAGATTTCACACTCTGCTGTGGTCAATCTTTCAGATGGGAAAAAATTGGCGAATGGTGGTATGGCATCGTCAGAGACAAAGTTTTCAAAGTGCGCCAAGTCGAAGGTGAACTTCAGTTTGAAGGCGTAGACCAAAACTTTGTTATGGAATATTTTGGGCTTTATGATGATTTGCCGAAAATTTTGTCTAAAACTGCCAAAGACAAACATATAAAGAGAGCTGTTGAGGCTTTTAGAGGCTTACGCATTCTACGCCAGGACCCATGGGAATGCTTGATCTCCTACATCTGTGCAACATACAAGAACATTTCAGCCATAAAACAAATGCTTTTTAGGCTTTCCAAAAAGTTTGGGGAAAAACGCGTTTTTGACGGGCAAGAGCTTTACGCTTTTCCAGAACCATCTGTTCTCGCAAAGGCAAGTACGGCGGACTTAGCCGAGTGTGGTTTGGGTTATAGAGCAAAGTATGTTTTGGAAACGGCGAAGAAAATCTACAGCGGCGATGTTAGCCTTGAAGAATTAAAAGGCAAAAGCTACATGGATGCGAGAGGTGAGTTACTGAATCTTTCTGGAGTAGGTTTAAAAGTCGCTGATTGCGTTCTGCTCTTTTCCCTAGGAAAACTGGAGGCTTTTCCCGTTGACGTTTGGGTTAAGCGTGCTGTTCTAAGATGTTACGCAGATCATTTGGAAAAGGAGTTCGTTGAAAGAATTTCCTATAAAAGCTCTCTGACAAAGTCTGAGTATGAGAGGCTTAATTTTTTTGGACGAAGCTATTTCGGGGAGTATGCTGGCTACGCTCAAGAATACCTCTACCATTTTGAAAGAACAAAACCTAAATTAGATCCTTATCCTTCAAAAGCTGGGCTGCTTGAACACCGTTTGTGGTTGTTATGACAACAGCTTCTGAAACAAGCCTTTCAGCGCTTAGGTAGTTGTGTTGTTTTAACTGTTCAATGGCTTCTTCAAGCTTTACATTAACGTTTTGAAAACCATCAATTCCAGACGCTCCAGCTGCAATGTTAACCTCGCCAATTAACGCTCTAAAATAAGCAACCAACAGCTTCTCAGCGCTAGAAATCTCCTCGTCTCCCATGTCACTTAAATTTTCCAGAAGCTTCGCAGCCAAAATTAAGTTTGCCTTTATCCTTTCCGTGTAATGAAATGTAACCAAAGCCTTCTTAATCTCAGACACACGCTTCCTCTCAAACCAAATAGCCCGACAAAAAGGATAAACCTTATGCATAAAAACCCTTAAAAACCCACCAGCAAACAGTCTAACAACGTAACAAAATGCGGAAACGTTTAAATTACTTTCAAAAACGAATATTAGTAGACGCTTAAAAAGGGCCCGTAGCTCAGCTAGGTTAGAGCGACAGGCTCATAACCTGTTGGTCGCCGGTTCAAATCCGGCCGGGCCCACTTTTGCGGTTTTTAAGTTTTTAATTTTTTGGCTAGGGTTGCTGTCCTTTTTCCGAGTTCTTTGCATTGCTCCAGCACCTTTTTATCTGGTTTTCCTACGGCTGCTACGCCGTAGTGTTTGTCGTCTGCTCTTCCTTGAATTATCATGCCGTGGACTAGCATGGCGTGCAAAATTGAAAGCAGAGTTGTTTCGGCGCCTGTGGCTGTCCCGCCTGAGCTTGTGAAGGCTGCTCCTACTTTGCCTTCAAGTTTCTCGTGGATTTTGACGGATTCATCGATTAAAGCTTTGAGTTTCGCGCTCATCTGCCCATAATATGTGGGGGAGCCCATCACTATTCCGTCTGCTTTCTGCAGATCTTCAAGACTTGTTTGGTCAGCTCTTTTAACAACCACATTGACTCCGTTTACTTCTTTGGCTCCTTCGGCAACAGCGAAAGCCATATTCTCGGTGTTTCCGGTTTTAGAATCGTAAACAATAAGAATTTGCACCATTTTTAAACACCAACTTGCCAGTTAAAGTTTCACGATATTTCATTTTTAAATTTTGCCGCTTCAAAATCACCATCCAAATAGAGCTATGCAATAGAAGATTTTTTCACAAACTATAAGCGGTAAGAGAACGCATTAAAATTGGTCATGAGGAGAATGGTAATCGTTTATGGGGAGAAAGGAGAAGGGGAAAATTTTTCTCTACCATTCTCCTCAATCATTGATTCGTAATGCGTGTAATTGGTTGCTTTTAAACTTTTCTTTGAATTTCGAATTTAACTTCAAAAGAGTCTTAGAAACCAGCGCTTTAAAGGTTTCAGCTGAATTCTTTTATGATTTCGTCAACCGTCATCAGTTTGGCGTTATAAACATCCTGCAAATATTTCAAGCCTTGCTCGTGTTCTTCTTGAGTGAAAGCTTCCACACAGTCCTTAGCTACTATTATTTTGTATCCTCTGAAGAAGGCGTCTGCTGCTGTGTGCCTCACGCAAATATGCGTGTGTATCCCGCATAATATGACGGTTTTCACCCCTTCACCGTTGTATAGGCTTCTTAAAAGCGGGTCTAAACCAGTTTCGAAGAAACCGCTGTAAGCACGTTTTTCCACAATATAGTCTTTTGCTGAAGGCTTTATTTCTAGAATGACTTCGGCTCCTTTTGTTCCTTTTATGGCGTGTTTTCCCCATTTGTGAACAATCTCGAAGTCCTGTGGGTAATGGGCATCGTTGCTGTATATGATTGGAATGTTGTGTTTGCGGGCGGCTTCAACAAGCCTTTTAATGTTTGGAACTATTCGCTGAGCGCGTTCGCATTTTAACTCTCCAGCGACGAAGTCCCTTAACATGTCAATAATTATAACAGCCATATTGTCCATAGGCTTTCACATAATTAATACATGTAACGGTAACTCTTTATACTTTTGCCAAACTGCTTGCTAGTTTTAACGGCTTATTTCCAACGTGTAAAACCCGCTGGTAAGTTTTTCAGCTCCCCGCCTCTGCACTAAAACAGTGTCTTCTATACGCACACCGCCATAACCAACAAGGTATATGCCAGGCTCGTTTGTAACAACGTTTCCAGTCGCCAAAACATCTTTGCTTTCGCTACTCAATGTTGGCGGTTCATGAATTTCTAAACCAACACCATGTCCTAAGCCGTGAACAAAATTTTTCCCATAACCAGCTTCATCTATCACTTTTCTGGCTGTTGCGTCGACGTCCTTTGCCTTCACCTTATGTCTAATGGTTTGGAAGGCTTTTTCTTGCGCAGTCCTAACAATTTCATAAAGCTTCTTCTGTTTTTCTGAGGGGGTTTCAGCGGCAAAAGTCCTCGTCATGTCCGCACGATAGAAACAGTATATAGCACCAATGTCAACAACCACAAGGTCTCCGTCTCGGATTTCGCGATCCGTGCATCCGCCGTGGGGAAAGGCCGAGCGGGCCCCAGAGGCGACTATGGTGTCGAAGGCTGTTCCCCAAGAGCCTTTCTTGCGCATGGCATATTCTATCTCCGCAGCAACCTCATACTCTTTAGCGCCCGGCTTTATTGTTTCATAAGCGGCTTTCATTCCCTCCACTGTTAGCTCCGCGGCTTTCCTCATAAATTCAAGTTCTTTCTCGTCCTTTATCTTACGTAATTCCCAGACAAGGCTGCCTTGAACCTTTAGCTTTGTTTCCCCCTTCAGTTCTTTTTTCAAGTTTTTGTAGTTTTCATAATTAAGCGTGTCCACAGCGAGTTTTTTGACTTTACAAATTTTAGCCTCTTTTGCGATTTTAGCCATCAAATTTTCATTGCTTCTAACCATTTCAACTCGGAAGCCTTCCACTTCAGCCTTTGCTTGCTCATAATTGACATTGTAAACATATGCTATGCCTTCTCCAGATTTAGGTATGAGCAAACATGCTAGTCCGGGGCAACCAGCAAAGTATAAAGCGTTAATTTCGTTTGTGATTAGGAAGCCGTCAAATTTTTTCTCTTCAAAAGCTTTTTGTTTCAGAGCATTCACTCTGTCCATAAACTTGCCTTCTTGGGAAGTAATCATACTTTTTATTTTGGATTAAAACGTTTTGCGGTTCTGGTCTAGCCTCCGCTTACAATGGGTAACAACGTAATACGGTCTCCGTTATTTAGTTTTGTTTTTATTCCTTCCAGCTGGTTTAACAGATAACCATTTACCGTGATGATGTAGTTGGATTTCACATCTGCACCACCTTTGTCGTAGAAGGCTTTGCGGAAAGGTTCGCCGTATTTATTAGCAAGCACCACTAAAAGCTCGGCAACAGAAGCCCCTTCCTCTACTTCGATTTCCTCCTCCCGCCCACTGCCAATAATATTTTTAATGTGTCCCACATATTCGACTTTGACACGCAACAACAGACACCAGCACTCTTAATAATTTAAGAACTGAGAAATTATTATCATTTCGGTTCTGCAATATACCAAACTTATCTTTGCAGCCGTTATTAAAAGTCTGGAGACCGCCGAGTATGGACAGAAGAGGCTCTTCCAGAAAGGAAAAACTAACATTTTTACGGTAAATGTTAGAAAGCAATGCTAACATCTTTGGATAACTGCCTCAAACTTCTATGCAAAATTTTTGCCACGCTAAGAGAACACAACTTTTATCACAGATTGAAACTTAGGCAATCAGGGAGAGAAAAAGACAATAACCGTTTTCGCTGAAATTCTTTTAGAAACTTTCATCACAATTCTATGCTTGTTAATGTTTGCCATTGGTTTTGGATTAGGCTATGAAGTTCACAAACTTGTTCAAGACCTTAAAAACAGAAAACTCAAGCCTAAATCCCTATTTTGTTGTTATCGTTCTGCCCAGAAGTTAAAAATCTCTCTCATGTTATAGCCACAAATAATTCCATGAATAATGTCGTAAGGCAATAGGAGAAATTTGAATGCGAATCTGAGAAAGGTTTCTACACGTGCCACGACTCCTCGGAGTTATGGCTAAATACAGCTCTTTGCCGAGAAAGATGGAACATCAAAGAATGCGGTATGAGGGATAAAATAAGACAGATACATTAATATATATACCACGTAAAGTTATTTAATTCTCACTAAAAATAGTTACGATGGAGGGAACGGATTGTACGGCTATGCTGGAAAAATTCTTCACATAGACTTGACAACTGGGAAAACCCGCACAGAGCCCTTAAACGAAGATTACGCCAAAAAATACATCGGCGGAATAGGTCTAGGAATGCGACTATGGCTCGACCACTCAAAGGCTGGAGTAGACCCCTTCAGCCCAGAAAACCCGCTAATCCTTACAACAGGACCCACATCTGGGACGGTGTGGCCTACTGGCGGAAACGGACACGCCTTCGTTTCAAAGTCGCCCCAAAGCTACGGAGTTGGAGAGTCAAAGTCCCACGGGTCTTTCGGAACAGAACTGAAAAGAGCTGGATATGACGGTGTGATTTTTAAGGGCAAAGCTGAAAGACCCGTTTACGTTTGGATCGACGACGATTCGGTTCAGATTTTAGACGCCTCACACTTGTGGGGTAAATCGCCAGCCGACACCGAAGACGCGATAAAAGA
>Ga0315298_1000896_pt1 | contig 56932 bp, 71 predicted proteins | sample WHS_1_MG_FD_203077 | JGI IMG/M metagenome (GOLD analysis project Ga0315298, IMG submission 203077) | Extremophilic microbial mat communities from Washburn Hot Springs, YNP, Wyoming, USA - WHS_1_MG | ecosystem: Environmental > Aquatic > Thermal springs > Hot (42-90C) | place: USA: Wyoming... | reverse complement strand
TGGACCGGCCGGTCAAGGTCGGTGCCGATGTACCGCTGGCCGCAGACATTGCATAATTCAATGCGCCCGGCACCGTTCTTCACCGCCTCGCGGAGCCGGTCATTCAGTTCCTGATAAAACACGCCGGCGGCATCAATGGTGACCACATTTCGTTCTTTAACACTTGTCATCATGCTACTCTCCCGCCATTTTCACTCCGAGTATCCTCAACTCGGTGTCCGTGAGGCCAACACCCCTCAAATGGAGCCGGTTACCGCGCAGGCTCTCGATAGCGTTGACGCCCAGGCCACCCAGCATATCTTTAATCTCAAGACTCCAGCCTCTTAGGAGATTCACCAAACGCTGGGCTCCGATTTCGGGATTAATTCTCTTGGTCAACCTGAGGTCGGTAGTGGCAATGCCCCAGGCACATTTCCCGGTGTGACACTGCTGACATACATGGCACCCCAGGGCAATCAGTGCCGCCGTGCCCACGTAAACCGCGTCGGCGCCCAGAGCAATGGCTTTGATGACATCGCCGCTATTCCTGATACCGCCGGAAACCACCAGAGACGCCTGCTGGCGAATACCTTCCTGTCTCAACCTGGTATCGACCGAAGCCAGCGCCAGTTCGATAGGGATGCCAACATTGTCCCGTATGACCTTCGGCGCCGCACCCGTGGCCCCGCGAATACCATCAAGCACGATAATGTCCGCACCCGCCCGGACCATACCGCTGGCAATAGCCGCCGAGTTGTGTACGGCCGCGATTTTCACCGAAACGGGCTTGGTGTAGTTGGTTGCTTCCTTGAGCGCGTAAACCAGCTGCGCCAGGTCCTCAATCGAGTAGATATCGTGCTGGGGCGCCGGCGACAGGGCGTCGGTGCCCTGCGGGATCATCCTTGTCTGGGATACTTCGGCGCTCACCTTCTCGCCCGGCAGATGCCCGCCAATCCCCGGTTTGGCACCCTGTCCTATCTTGATTTCGATGACACGCGCTACATTAAGATAATCCGGATGAACGCCAAAACGTCCTGAGGCCACTTGAACGATGGTATTCTTACCGTATTGATAAAGCTTCTGATGCAGACCGCCCTCACCGGTGTTCCACAACGTTCCCGCCTCGCTCGCCGCCCGGGCCAGCGATTCATGCACGTTGATGCTTATCGCACCGTAGGACATGGCCGCAAACATGACCGGGACTTCAATCGCCACCTGCGGCGGCAGTTTGGTCTTAAGGCCTGCGCTGGAGGAAACCTCAAGCCTGTCCGGCTTGCGGCCAAGATAGGTGCGCAGTTCCATCGGCTCCCGTAGCGGGTCAATCGAGGGATTGGTCACCTGGCTGGCATTGAGCACCAGATGGTCCCAGTAGATCTTCTGACCCTTGTCGTTGCCCATGCCGGTCAACAGCATGCCGCCAGATTCCGCCTGCTTGGTTATATCCTCAATGTTTTCCGGCCGCCAGTTGAAGTTCTCACGGTAGTCAAGGGGATTCCGACTGATTGTCAGCGCCTGTGTCGGGCAAAACGTCACACACCGGTGACAGCCGATGCAATTTTGCTCCCGGCTCCGGACCTCGTCGTCATCGGCATCGTAGTAATGCGTATCGAAAGAACACTGGTTGACACAGACCTTGCACCCGATACAGCGGTCTTTATCTCTCAGGACAGTGAATTTAGCCGGCATAAACGTCTTCATCGTAATCGTACCCATCCTAAGCTTTCGCCAGTTCCGACGACCGGCCGCGTGATACCCGCCGCCCGGACTTCAACCTGGCGACCACCGGCTCACCGCCAACCGGCGACCATACCCGGTCGAGTTCAGGACTTATCAGCCGGATGGCCGATTCCTCTGATGAGAGGTAGACCATGTCACCTTTCTCCCCGACCGTCAGCGGCCGCAAACGGATGCGGTCGGTCAGTCCTATCATTTCCCCCTCATGGGCAATGACCACAGCGAAGGGACCGTTAAGCAGAAGACTGCCGTACACCTGACGCAGGGCGCGCATGAACTCGCGCTCCGCGTCCGGCATGCGCTCAATTTGCTCCCACAGAGGCGGCGCCAGCACCCTGGCTACGACCTCAAGCGGCAAGCCGTGCCGGCGCATCAGCAGATCGACTGCATAGGCCACCACCTCGGTATCCGTCTCGAGGGTACACTGGTAACCGAATTGCTCAAGATAACGCCGATTGATGCCGTAAGACGATATCTCGCCGTTATGGACAACCGTCCAGTCAAGGATACTGAAGGGATGGGCACCACCCCACCAGCCCCGGCTGTTGGTTGGGAACCGCCCGTGCGCCGTCCAGCAATAGCCCTTGTAGGCATCCTCCAGACAGAAGTAATGCCCGATATCCTCGGGATAGCCGACTCCCTTGAAAACCCCCATGTTTTTGCCGCTGGAGAAGACGAAAGAATCCTCAACTTCGGTATTGATTCTCATAACCACCGCGACCACATAATCGTCGGCCGAGATGCCGGCGCACTGCTCCGGGTTTGCCTCAACAAAATACCGCCATACCAGAGGCGGACTGGCAATCGCCGGATGAGGCTGTGTCGGGACCTCCTCGGCCTTGACAACCTTGAAGCTGTTGTTCAGGAGAGCTTCGGTGGCATCTTTGCCCTCGCAGGAATCAAACATGATGTGCAAGGCATAAAACTCGGCGTAGTCCGGATAGATTCCGTAGGCCGCCAGACCACCGCCCAGACCATTGCCCCGCACATGCATGTTAGCGATGGCGCGCAGGACATCTTTGCCGGTAAATCTCCGGCCCGAAGTGTCCATAACCCCGAAGATGGAGCAGGCGGCGATAACCTTGTCTTCCCCGTATGGATTATTAAGCTGTCTCAGGTTTCTCATTGTAGTGCCTATTGCACCGCCGGCCGGAAAAGGTTCCACCCGGGCATTCCACGTCGCGCCGCTCTCAAAGAAGCTGGCAGTGACACCAGGCTGAAATCCTCACCGGCAAGTGCCTCCTTGAACGTCGAGACGTCCACCGCGTCCTTCATGAGCCCGAAAACAATTCCGGCCCGCTCGATGTCGTTAACAAAGACCATTCCGACAATCCGGTTGTCTTTGAGGACCAGCTTACGGTAGCGGGCCCCGTTCAGCCTGCTCAGAGCTTCGTAGCCCTGCCCCTCGGGTGCCACCAACCCCGCTGAAATCACCGACACACCGAAATAGGAAAGCGAGTTCATGGACGTACCGCCATCGTACTCCATTTTCCGTCCGGCCATGTTGTAGCCGGCCACGCGGCCACCGATATACGCCGTCGGCCAGACAGGCACCACCCGGTTGGCCCCATAGACGAAATCATAAGCCTCGGCCACGTCGCCGCAGGCATAGACATCCGGTACGCTGGTCGCCATGTGCCGGTCAACCAGAATGCCGCGGCCTATTTCAAGTGAAGTCCCCGTAGCAAGTTCCAGCCGCGGCACCACCCCAATAGCCACCACCACCAGATCGCAGGGTAACTGCACACCGTTGTCGAGAATCACTCCGCCAACCTGGTTGGACTTCGTCGGCTGGCCGACGATTTGGGCTACAGTACGCCCGCAAATAACCTCCACGCCAGCCCTGCGTATGACGTCATCAACCAGCCGGGAGCCGGTCTCATCCAGTATGGTATTGAGCACCCGGTCTTTCATTTCGACTACAGTAACCTTAATACCACGCTTGGAAAGGGCCTCGGTAGCGCTGATGCCGATAAGGCCGCCGCCGATGACCACGGCTCTCTGCCTGCTGTCGATAAGTCCCCCGATCCGTTTAGCATCGTCAAGTGTTACGAAAGAAGAAACGCCCTTCTTCTTCAACCCCCTGACTCTTGGTACAATGGGTCTGCCGCCGACTGCGATAAGGGCCTTCTCCCAGCGGATGTCCTCACCGTCTTCAAGCTCGGCACGGTGCCGCGAAATCCCCAGTACGTTGATCCGCCGGCCAAGCAGTACCGTAATGTCGTTCTTATTGTAGAAGTCAGCGTCCCGATACATGATTGACTCAAAAGCTGTTTTACCCGCCAGGTATTTCGAAATCAGCGGCCGAGAATAGACCGGGTACGGCTCGTCGGAGACTATTGTGACCCTGCCGACGCGGTCGACTTCGCGTATCGCCTCGGCGGCGCCGATGCCGCCCGCCGAGTTACCAATTATCAGGTACTTGGTCTCAATCACTTCTCTGCTCACCCTTAATGCACCGGGACCGCGACTTTCTCTTCGACCACCATCAACGCCTGGTTGGGGCAGTTCTCGACACAGGCTGGTGTCTGGCGATGGACACAGAGGTCGCACTTGGTCGCTTTACCGCGCAGGGTATCCGGAAGAATGGCCCCGAAGGGGCACACCATTACGCATGTCCAGCACCCAACACATTTATCCTGGTTAACACTGACAACCCCGGTCACCGGATCCTTTCCCATGGCACCGGCAATACAGGAGTAGACACAAACCGGCTGTTCGCAATGGTGACACAGCGTGGCAAACGAGACGGAGGACTTCTCATCCACGCGGACCCGGGGCATGGCACGCGGCACTTCCTTCTTGTAAGCCTTAACCGGGTCCTTAGACCGGGAATGCTCGATGAGGCAGTTCACCTCACAGAGCCGGCAGGCCATACAGACGTCTTCCCTTGCCTGAATCCTTTTCACTTCAGTTGCCCTATCGTGATAAGGTAGTAGGTAACCGTTTTCCTACTCACACGGGCGCATTATAGGCCGGCAGTTGAGATATTGTCAATACCCTGAACAACGGTAACGGTTGAATTTTGGTAAAAATTCCGGGCAGGCGAACTCCACCGGCACCCGGTGCGTTATCAAAGAAACAACCACCCTGACAGAGCTAACAGCGAGACGGCAGAGTCTTAGCTCTTGGGCTCCTGCGGTTTATCATCCCCGGCCTCATCAGGCTTGGTTGCTTTGGCATCATCCTCACCCTTCTGGCTCTTACGGAACTCGCGCAGGGCCCTGCCGATGGCACCCCCGACCTGAGGAAGCTTGCCGACGCCGAAAACTATGAGAATGATGAGAAGAATAAGCCCGATTTCCCAGGGGCCAATTGAGCGAAACATCGTCTCCTCCTTGCGCAACCGACTCGGTTGCCCGATTTCAAGATTACCACCCGCCCGAACCGGCGTCAAAAGTATCGGACGTTCTCGTATAATACCGGAGTTGAAAGAAGTATCTGGCGCAGCCGAGAAAGCACCCCACCCAGCCAGATTCTTCAAGCGGTTCCAGCCCCCGGTGTGGAGAGGTTTGCCGGCGTCGCTTTCCATTGACAATCCGAACGTGGTGGTGGTATAAATGACAGGTTTTGCGGCAGGATAGGACGCATTGTTAGTTTGCTCAGCTTACAGTAGTTACTCACAATCAGGAAAGGAGAGTCTTTAGTAGTATGGAAATCAAGAAGGTTGGCGTTGTTGGCTGTGGCATCATGGGCGGCGGTATCGCGCAGGTCGCGGCGCAGGCCGGATTTCAGGTGGTGGTCTCGGAAATCAATGATACTTTGCTGAAGAAAGGGCTCGGCGGCATCGAAAGCAACCTCAAACGCAATGTCGAAAAGGGCAGAATGAAACCCGAGGAAATGGCCGCCATCATGGGGCGCATTAAGGGCACCCTTACTACCAAGGACTTCGGCGATTGCGACCTCGTCATCGAGGCCGCGGTCGAGAACATGGAACTCAAGAAAAAGATTTTTGCCGACCTCGACCAGGTCACACCGAAGCATGCCATCCTGGCCAGCAATACCTCCAGCATGTCAATAATTGATATGGCCATGGCCACCAAGCGGCCCGACAAGGTGCTCGGCATCCACTTTTTCAACCCCGTCCCAGTTATGAGACTCATCGAAATCGTCCGGACTATCGCCACCAGCGACGAGACAATCGCCGCCGGTCAGGCATTCGCCAAAGCTCTCGGCAAGACCACCGTCCTGGCCAAGGACACGGCCGGCTTCATCGTAAACCGCATTCTCTCCTCATTAATGGCCACGGCAGTCAGAATGTACGAGAATGGAGTTGCCAGTAAGGAAGACATTGACACCGCCGTCCAGCTCGGTCTCAACCACCCGATGGGCCCACTTGCCCTGGCCGACCTTGTCGGCATCGACACCTGCGTCGCTATCATCGACACCCTCTACAACGAGTTCAAGGACCCGCAGTACATCGTTCCTCCCGGGATGCGCGACATGGTGACTGCCGGCTACCTCGGCCGCAAGACCGGCAAGGGCTTCTACGATTACAGTAAACAGCAATAATCCTGCCGGATGCCATAGAGGCGGCGCTCGCATGAGCGCCGCCTCTTCGTTTTAGACAAATCCCTCTCCCAATTGGACAGACAGACCGTGTAGCAAGATGCCGTCCCGTATTACCCCCGCGGCGCCCCCGGGCGTACCGGCCCGCCATAAGCGTTGCGGTAATACTGGTAAAGCATACGTTCGGCATTGTAATAAGAAGCGTTGATGGCGATAGCCGAACGCATCACCTTGGCATAGCTCTTCGGGTCATTATAGAACATCGGGAGTATCGTGTACTCAAGCTTATCGTACATGGATCTGGCTTCAACCACCGGGTCGCTTTCCGGTTCGGCGCTGTCGCCAATCGCCCACCCGGTAACCCCGTCAAGGCACCCCTCAATCCACCAGCCGTCAAGGACGCTCAGGCTGGGTATCCCGTTCAATGCCGCCTTCATCCCGCTGGTCCCCGAAGCCTCTTCCGGCTTCTTCGGAGTGTTCAGCCACAGATCCACCCCGGAGCACAGGTATTTTGCCAGGGCCATATCGTATTCCTCAAGGTAGACAACCTTCACCAGCGGGGCCAGTTCCGCCGCGGCCTCGAAGACGCGCCGTATCAGCGCCTTCCCCCCCTCATCACGCGGATGAGCCTTACCTCCGTAGATAACCTGGAGCGGCCCGTGGCGGCGCACCATCCGCTTCAAACGCTCAATATTAGAAAACAATAAGTCGGCCCTCTTATAAGCCGTAGCCCTGCGGGCAAAACCGATGGTCATAGCCGAAGGACTCAACCTCACTCCAGCCCGTCTCTGAACCTCATCCAGAAGCGCTGTTTTGGCCTCGATGTGGGTCGCCTGGATTTCCTCAGGGGGGATGCCGATGGCATACCGCAAGTACAGATTGTCACGTCGCCATTCCGGGATGCGGCTGTCGTACAGCTTCTGAAACGGTTGCGACGTCCAGGTACCGGCATGAACGCCGTTGGTAATAGAGTTCACCGGGTAGTTAGGGAACATGGTACGTGAGACTTCTTCGTGGCGCATCGACACGCCATTGATATAGCGCGAGAAGACCAGCGCCAGGTTGGTCATGTTAAGCTCGCCGTCAAGACAGGTTTTAGCGTCCAACAGCGCGCCGGCACGCTCTTCCCCCAGCACCTTACGCACCATCTCGAGCGGATACCTGTCCTGCCCGGCCGGTACCGGCGTATGGGTGGTAAAAACACATCGCTGGCGCACCTCCTCCCTGTCAGCGTCAACCGCCTTAGCCAGACCTTTCCCCCAGGTCTGCTCTTCCAGCAAAGCCAGCGCCAGCAAGGCCGAATGTCCTTCATTCATGTGATAGGCTCTGACCCTGTAGCCAAGTGCCTTGAGCATAGCAACACCACCCATGCCAAGAACAACCTCCTGACACAGCCGGTAATGACTATCACCACCGTACAGCTCGCCGGTAAGCGAGCGGTCCCACTGGCTGTTAACCGGCAAATCAGTATCCAGAAGATAAACGGGCACCTGATATTCGGACCGTCCCTTTACAAGATACCGCCAGGCCCGAATACGGACCTCACGGCCTTCAATTGTTACACCGGCGTGGGGCCCCATCGGCTCGAGAAACTGCTCAGGCGACCACTCGACCGGACTTTCGGTCTGATTCCCATGCTCATCAAGATGCTGGCGGAAATAGCCACGTCGATGAAGCAGGCTGACACCGACAAGCCGAATGCCGATGTCAGCCGCCGCACGCAGGGTATCGCCGGCTAGGACTCCAAGGCCACCGCTGTAGGTCGGCATGGCCGGGTCGAGGCCAACCTCCATGGAAAAATAAGCTACAACGGACTGCCCTTGCGACACTGCAGAGGTAACCATTCGCGTCTCACATTCTATAACGGCGGCCCGCCTCCGCGGAGGCGGGGCCGCATGAAACTTAAGCCAGAAATCACCTACTGACTCAATGCCCGAGCCAGGGCGACGCCCATGCTCTTACATGCTGCAAGCTGGTCCGGACCGGGTTTGCCGGCTATCGACACACCGGGCACAATTTTCTTGACCTTAAAATGGTCAATCACCCACTCCACACTCTCTCTCGACTTTATACCGTCGACGCCGCCCGAACTGAAAGCACCCCATACCTTACCGTAGAGCTCCTTGCGCCTCAACCAGCCCTTATCGAACAGGAGCTTGATATATCCGTTCATGTACGAAAAGTGGTCCGGAGTACCGACGGCAATAGCATCGGCGCCGACAAGGTCATCAACTGTCGCATCCTGCGCCTCTTTCACCACCACTCCCGGCCCGATTACCGATTCAGCGCCATCTGCCACAGCCTCGGCCATTGCCTTGGTATTACCAGTTCCGGAATAGTAGACAACCAGTACCTTAGCCACAGCAATACCTCCTTTTGATGCATTTATTCTTAATATAAGGGCAGAAGCCATCCATTAATTTTAGACCCATGCCCGACACAGTATCATTTCCCCATCATATTCTGCGGCAGCCACAGGGCAATCTGCGGGAAAGCCATCAACAGCACCAGGCCGATAATCTCAAGCATCACGAACGGTGTTATCGAGGTATAGATGTCCCGCAGAGTAATCCCCGGCGGGGTAACGCCCTTGAGATAGAAAAGATTGAAACCGAACGGCGGCGTGATGTAGCCGACCTCCATATTCACAGTAAAGAGTATGCCAAACCACAGGAGACTGAAACCGAGGTCGTTAACAATCGGGACGAACACCGGCAGGGTGATCATCATAATACCCATCGGGTCGATGAAACAGCCCAAAACCAGCAGGATCAACTGCATCATCACCATTATGACCCACCGGTTCACTCCCAGGCCGGCGATGACGTCCGACAGAAAAGCTGGCACGCCGACCTGTGTGTAGACATGAGCAAAGCTTTTAGCGCCAAGAACAATCCAGCCGCACATCACCGTCACAAAGAGTGCATCCTTGGAGGCCTCCCTCAGCACAGCCCATGAAAACCTGCGATTGACCAGAGAAACGATGATTGCACCAAAGGCTCCAATCCCCGCAGCTTCGGTCGGTATAGCTACACCCAAATAGATAATCCCCAGCACCAGCAGAATAAGTATTATCGGCGCTACCACTGCCTTTAGCAGTACCAGCTTTTGCCGCATGGTGAAACGCTCTTCCCTGGGAACTGCGGGGCCGAGATGAGGCTGGAGCGCTGTCCTGATGCCGATGTAGACAACAAAAATACCCGCCAGCATGATGCCCGGAAAGACCCCTCCGATGAACAGCTTGCCCACCGACTCCCCGGTCAGGCTGGCGAAGATAACCATGGTCACACTCGGCGGTATCAGGATGCCAAGCGAGCCAGCGGCGGCGATAGCGCCAAGAACAATTCTTTTATCGTAACCACGATTAAGCATTGATGGTAAAGCTATCTTACCCATGGTCACCGTACCAGCCGCGCTCACACCCGACATAGCGGCGAAGATGGCGCAAATGACGACTGTACCCATGGCCAGACCACCGCGCAGTGGCCCCATCCACCGGTACATCATTTCATAAAGGTCATCGGCAATCCCGGACTCCTTGAGAAAGTTGGCCATAATAACGAATAGAGGAATCGCCAGCAGAATATAGTTGTTCCAATCAGAAAATGCCGTGGCAAAAATAAGGTAGAGAGACGAGGGACCTAGCTGCCAGAGCATGAGCACCAGCCCAGCGAAGCCAAGACTGAAAGCCACCGGCAAACCGGTAAGCAAAAGAATAACCAGAATCGAGAACAGAACCAATGTGAGGAGACCGACACTCACCGGTGTGCCGCCTCCCCGTTGGCCTGCTCATTACCAACCACCGTCATAATCAGCGCTCTGAGCCACATTGCCAGTCCCTGCAGGAACATCAACAGCACGCCGACTGAAACGGCAAGGTATATCGGCTGGAGCGGCGGTGCCCAGTATGTGGCACTCCTCTCCGAGTATTTGAATGAATCTATCGTGGTCTCAACCGAGAGGTACAGCAAGACACCGACAAATACCAGAAGCAGGGGCAATGTAATCAGGTCAAGAATGGCACGGGTACGCCTGCTTACACGCCCGTAAACTATATCAACATTCACATGCCGGCCGTGAAGCAGGGTGAACCCGCCACCAAGGGCGATGCTGGCGCAGAAGACGAACTGGGCCGTCTCATACACCCAGATAGTTGGCGCGTTGAAGAAATAGCGCGCCACCACCTCGTAGGCGATAATGAGAACCATCACCGGTACCAGATAAAGTACCGCACTGCCCACGCGCTCGTTTACAACATCTATGGCCGAAACGAAGCGCCTGACCTTGTTCATTCGCCGGACTCCCAATGGCCACCAGTTGGCATGGCAGACCAGTCTGCAGGATATAGGTACCCGCCGCCCTCCGCGCGGAGGGCGGCGGGTACCGCGACCAGCAGCAATTACTTCTTGGATGCTATGTATTCGTTGATAAGGTCAGCCAGCTGCTTCGCCCTGGGCGTAGCCTCAGCCAGCTTGGCAAGAATAGGCGCCGCGGCCTGACGTACCTTGGTCTGCTCCGCCGCCGGCAGAGTGAACACAGTCACGCCCTGTTTGCCCGTGGCGTCATCAAGAATCGTCTTGGTCTGCTTCTTCACCTCAGCGATGTAGTTAGCCGCCGCATCCTCAGCCGCCTTGTTCACAATATCCTTCAAACTACCCGGCAGAGCATCAAAAGACTTCTGGCTGACGAACATATTACCCGACGTCTGGCCAAAGGGTCCCAACACCACCTGCTTCGCCGCATCCCAGAGCTTCATGGTGCCGATGGTGTAGGTCGGGAAAAACACACCGTCAATGGTGCCGGTCTGAAGCGCCATGAAGACCTCCGCCGGAGCCAGGGTAACCGGCGCACCACCCAGTTGCTTGACCATATCGACGTTAGCACCGCTGGCCCGTATCTTTTTGCCCTTAACGTCGTCTATGCTCTTAATCGCCGTTTTCATAATCAACGAGGTGTCAGATGGCCCTGGCGACTTCAAAAGATAAATACCCTTCTCCCGGTAAGCCTCAGCCAGGATCTTGTAAGCCTGGCCACCCTTGTAATTCATGTACCAGTCAAAGAAATCGTCCGCACTGGAGAACGTACCGGGAACACCCTGCTCGATGTCGCCCTCCGGCACCTGCTTAACACTGTAACCACCGACGCCCATGCTCATCTCGACGACGCCCTTCTGCACTGCGCTAAATGCCTCATAGGCGTCAACAACAGCGCCCGGGGCTAGAAGCTCGATGGTCAGCATGTTATTGCTCCGCTGGGCCACCATGTCCGCAAACGGCTTGAACTGGTAAAGATACTGGTAACTGGTTATGGAAAGGTTGTTCTGGGCCCGCCACTTAATCGGACCGGTTGGGGCTGGCGACCCGGCGCACGATGCCGTTCCCGGCACCACAACCACCGCCAGCAGGACGCATAATGTCAGCGCAACTAACTTGAACCTCATTAACTTACCTCCTTTTATCAACTTTTATCAGACTGAGCGCTCAACCAACCAAGAAATGACCCCCACTATTTTAAGAAACACCCTACCCGCCAATTTCCGCCAGCCACCTTGCCCATTCGCTCTGCTGAGCACGAATTCTGGCGATATCCTCTCGGGAGAAGTGCCGGCTCAGGTCAACTGAGTCGCTCGGATAATGCGCCCTGACCAGCGACTGCCGTGCTTCGAACGGCGACGTGGCGTCAAATGCGATACCTTCAGCTCCTTCGCCATCGCCACGGACCATGTAGCCAGTGGAAGCTGATCCGACCGGAGCGTGGATAATGCCGCTCCGGGTATTCATGCGGGTGACAACCGCCCACCAGACTTCATCAGCGTTGTAGATGTTAACATCGTCGTCAACGGCGATAACCAGCCGTGCCATAGAAACGTTCAGAGCCGCCGCAAGTAGATTCTTCAGCAGAACATCGTCACCAGCGCCGCGCTTCTTCACCCTGTACACCACACCTGTGTTCACCTTGTTACCGTAGGGGATGTTGCAGTCTACTACCAGACCGGCGGCAAAGCGCTGGGCAAACTCGTAGAAGCATGCTTCCCTCAGCACTTTACTCATGTTGTCAGCTTCAAACGACGCGGCCAGCGGCGTGTAGAAAATAGGCCGATCCTCGCGATGGGTCACCGCCGTAACCTGAAAGCGCGGCGTTACAATAGCCCTTGAGAGATAGCCGCTCCATTCGGGAAAGAACGGCGCCGTCCGCGGCTTGCCCAGCTTTTCTGCCTCCTCCGATTCCCAGACTTTATCCGGCACGATATAGCCTTCAAGCACCCATTCGCTGTCAGCTATAGCATAAGTATCAACCGTCCTGGCCTTGCATAGTCCCACCGGAAAACCCTGCAGGGCACCGGCAATACCCACCTCATCCGAACCGTCCGGCACAATCATATGGAGCGCCCACACGCCAGCCACCAGCATCACTGCTGGTGAGACACCGATGTTTACCGTAACCGGTATTTTGTCGCCCTTCCTTGCCCGCATGACGCGCATCAGGTGGCTGACCGGGTTTATCATGATGGACGCGTAGTCCTTACCCCGGAAATGCATGCGCCGAAAGGTGATGTCACTCGTTTTGCCAAGCTCCGGGTCGGAGAAAAGAACAACGCCGCCGCCGAGAATCCTCCCCGCATCATCCCTGGTATGTCTTATTATTGGCAATGTTGCCGGAACATCAATATTCTGAGTCAGCACGACCTGCTGGCTGGGCGCATAGTCCGCGATTACCGGCGGTAGAGGCGACTTAATGGCGTCAAGACATTTAAACTTGAGCTTCCGATGGTCGGAGACACCGAACATAGCGGCGACCATTTCCATCCGGGCAAGCACATTCCCCGCCGCCCGAGCACGCGGGAAGCCTTTGAGGTTCTCGAATAAGAATGCCGGCCCGTTGTCCAGCGCTTTCTCGATACCCGCGATTTCCAGATTAGGGTCGACCTCGCTATCGACCACCACCAGATGGTCGCGCGCAGCCAGGAACCTGAGAGTCTCGCGAAGGTCGCCGGGTGATTTGAACGCCTGATCAGCCAAGACTCTTACCTCCGTGCTTTACATACGGGCCGCGCCCGAACCGGGTCCGGCTTGCAAAAAACCCGATGGGGTTAGCGCTATCTGAAAGAAAGCCGTACCGCAGCACACCACAAGCGACTTCAAAACTACCAGTTTGTCCACCGCCTTGTCAAGATACGCGTCAAAAACCCTGGTAAACTTACCCACTTAAGCATTGCTTATGCCGGGTTGACAGCGTCACCTCTTTTATGATTTTATTACGTTGCAACTGAATACTCGCCGGGGGAGCTGAAAGGCTGAGAGGCCCGCAAGGGCGACCCCTTGAACCTGATCTCGGTAATGCGAGCGAAGGGAAATGCCACAGTTTTGACCAGGGACCAGCATTGCCACAGGTTCCTGGTTTTTTGTTGCCAAGCCACCAGCGACACAGGAGAGGAGAGCACTATGCTTCCGGAAATCGGCAAGGTAGACAGAGCGAGCTTCGACCGAATCATCTTCCCCAGGCTGGGTAAGAAGGACCGGAGCGTCAGGCTCGGTCCCCGGCACGGTGTGGATGCGGCTGTCATCGACCTGCCAGATGGCAGCGTGATGGTCATCGCCGAAGACCCCACCTTCGGTATGCCCGTGCTCATGCCTTATTTCGGCTGGGCCATCGTCCACATCTGCGCCAGCGATGTCGCCGTACTCGGCGTCCGGCCGCGCTATATGACCATCTGTCTCATGCTCCCGCCGGGCACCAAAGACGACGTTCTGGAAAACATCTGGAAACAGGTACATGAGGAATGCCAGAAACTCGGCATCGCTATCGTTGGCGGTCACACCGGTATTTATCCCGGCATTGCCTTCCCCCTCAACGGCGGCTGTAGCGTCATCGGCATTGGCCGAAAAGAGCAACTGACACCGGCTTCCAACGCCAGGGTCGGCGACCGCGTCATCATTACCAAGGGCCCGGCCATCGAGGCCACCGGCATCCTCGCCCACCAGGCAGAGGCGGCCCTCTCGAAGAAGCTCGGCCAGGCAGTGGTTGATAAGGCCAAATCACACTTCCTGGCCATGACCGTGGTCAAAGAAGCCCTGCTCGCCGCACCTTATGCCCACGCCATGCACGACGCCACCGAAGGCGGTTTGCTCAACGGTGTCTATGAGATTGCTGCCGCTTCGAATAAGGGCGTCACCATCTACGAAGACCGGATACCGGTACTCGAAGAGGTCTCCGCAGTGTGCGGCTACTTCAACATCGACCCCCTTATATCAATCAGCGAGGGCACGTTGGTCATCACCGCCAAACCGGGCAACGCAAGAACTGTTATCAGCCGGCTTAAGCGGAGCGGCATCAGGGCATGGGAAATCGGAGAAATCACCCCCAGGGACCGCATTTTCGTCCGTGCCAGCGGCAAGCGGGAGGAGCTTGTGCCGGTGGCCGTCGACCCGTTCTGGTCCGCCTACTTCAGCACCCTGGAGCCGCACAAATGACGCAATACAGGCAGGCCGAACTCGTTCTCGGCAATCTTACTCTTGCCCTCGCCATGCTGGAGCGCTCGCGCGATTTCGCCGCACTGGTACCGGAGGTCAGAGTGAACCTTGCCTATGCCCTGCCCAAGGCAAAAACATCCAGGCAGGTAGCGGCTGTCGATGGTCGGATTACCGTCGTCCGGGGCTTCCCCCGAGCTTCCGGACCGCTGGCATGGGGCGCCTCCGACCACATGGCCCGCCTCATACTCGAAGCACGTAAATACAGCCATGACATTAACGCTGGCATCAACTTCAAATGCGACGCTGGCATCATTAATGTTGTCAGGCAATACGCCTCGGAACGCGGTATTGTCCTCGGCTGGATCGACCGTACTGAGGAGCCACCCGATATCGCTGGCCGTGACCGCTCATCAATGCCGTGGAAGGTGAAACAGCTCATCAGAACCTGCGGGACCGTACCGCGACTCTTCTACGAAGGTGAAGGTTGGGGCAAAGAGCCGCTATTTGTAGCCCTAGGAAAAGACGCGATAGAGGTTGTCACAACCGCACTTGAAATTGCACGGCGATACCGCCGACTGACCACAGACCAGGGGACAGACGGCTAAAGCTCCATCGTCTTGAGGCCCGGCGAAACCTTCAGCCTGACTTCGGTCAGCGACTGAACCTCGCTGGCCGACCAGCCCGGTGCCGTCTCCTCAAGCGTCAGGCCCTCACCCGTTACTCTGATGACGGCGATATCGGTCACGATCAGGTCCACACACCGCCTCGCCGTGAGCGGATAACTGCACTCCTGAACAATTTTGGGCTTACCACTCTTCTCGGTGTGGGTCATGACCACAAATACCCGTTTACAGCAGGCGGCCAGGTCCATGGCACCGCCGATAGTACCTCCCTTACCTTTGTAGATAGGCAGACGCCAGTTGGCCAGATCGCCCTTCTCCGATACCTGAAGACCGCCGAGGACAGTGCAATCAAGGTGCCCGCCCCGGATCATGTCGAACGCTTCGGCGTAATCAAATACCGCCATGCCCGGCGCTGGCAAGACCGGATGCGCCGCAGCGTCCACATAGCGCCAGCCGAGCCGGTCAGCTTCGTCGTGATCGGCATTGCGCCCGAAGCCAAGAAGCCCGTTCTCAGCAAAAAAGAACACGGTCTTGTTCTCCGGAATGAAGTTGGCACACAGCGCCGGAATGCCAAACCCCAGGTTGACGTACCACCCGTCCTGAAGCTCCTTCGCCATACGGAGCGCCATCGTCTGCTCATCCAGGCGCTCTTTCATCTGCGGTCCTCAGGCAGAGCCTTCACCACGCGGTGCACATAGATACCCGGCGTCACAATGGACTCGGGGTCAAGCCCCCCGACCTCCACCACCTCATCCACCTCAGCAATGGTCACCCGAGCCGCTTTTGCCATAATCGGGCCATACTGCCGTCCGGTACCTTTATAAATCAGATTACCGTACCTGTCAGCCTTATACGCACCAACCAGGGCAAAGTCGGCCGTCAGCGGCATTTCCAGGAGGTACTCTTTACCGTCGATGGTGCGCTTCTCCTTACCCTCTTCAAGGATCGTACCTATACCGACCGGTTGATAAATGCCACCCAAACCGGCAGCCCCAGCCCACATTCTGAGGACAAACGGCCCATGCCCCAGATGCTCCAGCTCTACCTCGCCAGCCTCGTATTGCTTCTGCAATACCGAATCGCGGCCCGGTACGTAGGCCATAGCACAAATGACTTTCTTCACCTGACGGTTATCGATAAGGATGCCATGGTCAACCCAGTCCTCAGCATGAGGAAAACCATAGAACCTGGCCGCAGAAACGCTGCGGTAGCCGGTTGCCGTTATCAGCGTAAGATTGCGTACTCCCTTCCGACGCAGCGCAAGCAACAGGTTACGTGGAACACCAAGCGGGCCCTGCGCTCCACTGACCATTACTGAAGCGCCGTCACTGATGTCGGCAATGGCTTCGTCAAAACTTGGGACAACCTTGTTGACCGGCATAGCCGTTCCCAAGATTAAAACAGGCACCGATGGATTTCAAGCCGCACATGAAATATCTACACTAATTTGACCATAATTGTTATAATTCATCAACACGATAATATGGACAACGCGCCGAAACCGGCTCGAACACTTCCGCGGCAATCATCCTGCGATTATACCCGCATGATTGGGTTACAAAGCTAGTATGCGTTGACTATCGTGATACAATTATTGGCAGAAGATAATCAGCCGTGAAGCATGCTGAGGAGGCAAGATCGAGCGCAACCAGGTTCTACCCGTGACCGGTATCATCTTGGCCGGCGGCAGGGGACTACGGTTGGGGAGACCCAAAGCGATGGAGGCAATCGTTGGCGGTGATACTCTGCTCGGCCGTGTCATATCTCGTTTGAAACCGGTCTGTTCGGAAATAATTGTGGTCACCAGACAGGACCAAATCGGAGCCATCACGCTGTCACGGTTTGCGGTGGACGTCACGAGCGACGCCGTTCCCGACCGCGGCCCTCTGGGCGGTCTCCATACCGGGCTCGAGCGTTCCAAGACCGACCTTAATATCGCCGTCGCCTGCGATATGCCGTTCATCAACGCCGGGCTTCTCACCTATCTGGTAGGACTGGCGCAGGGATGGGACATAGTTGCGCCGCGGGTTAACGGTCTTACCGAACAGCTCCACACGGTTTACTCGAAGAGGTGCGGTAGGATTGCTGGCCAGCTAATTAAGCTGGGCAAGTCTCGCGTGGCTGACCTCTTCGGCGTGGTCAGGACTCGCTTTGTGGAAGAACCCGAACTCAGAAAGTACGACCCGGAACTCATGAGCTTCTTCAACATCAACACCGAGGCTGACCTCAATAGAGCTCGGACTCTCATCGGCTGGGAGGAACTGGCAGGCGGAAAACCGCAAAGGGCCGCTGTATGATCAGCGTAGAAACCGCCCTGAGAAAAGTACTCAGCGCCGTCGGCCCGCTTGAAGCGGTGACCCGACCGATACTGGACTGCCTCGGCCAGGTACTGGCTGAAGACGTGCGCGCTGCATTCCACGTCCCGCCGCTAGACAATGCCGCCATGGACGGCTTCGCCGTCATTGCCGCGGATATCCACAACGCGAGCCCCGGACATCCCGTCGTACTCAGAGTCATTGGCGAAGCCGCCGCTGGCTCAATATTCAAAAGCAAAGTCCGCCATGGCACCGCAGTCCGTATTATGACCGGGGCCCCGGTTCCTGCCGGTGCTGACTGCGTCGTTCCGTTCGAAGAAACGGACGAGGCACGCCGGCACAGCCGGGGTAGAATCATCAGAGAAATCGGCATACTGCGTCATCTCGGCCCCGGGGCCAACATACGGCGCGCCGGCGAAGACATCCGCGCTTCCAGTATAGTACTTAGAAAGGGCCGGGTTTTGCAACCGGCTGATATCGGTGTTCTGGCATCACTTGGCCTCGCCGATGCCACCGTCATACGCCGTCCGACTGTTGCCATCCTTGCTACCGGCAATGAGATTACCGCGGTGGGCCACCCCCTCCGGCCGGGCGGTATCTACAATAGCAACAGTTACAGCTTGGCCGCCCAGGTCGTGGAAGCCGGGGGCATTCCCAGACTGCTTGGCATTGCCCGAGATAATGTGAGGTCAATTGTTACCGCCGTCCGCCGCGGTCTGGACTCGGACCTGCTACTCACCACTGGCGGCGTGTCCCTCGGTGACTACGACCTGGTCAAAGAAGTTTTGGCCAGCGAAGGTGAAATATCCTTCTGGACAGTGCGGATGAAGCCCGGGAAGCCGCTTGCCTTCGGCTATTTCAAGAGCGGCACGGGTCGTCGCATTCCGCACCTGGGCTTCCCAGGGAACCCTGTGAGCGCCATGATATCCTTCGAGCTTTTCGGCCGACCGGCCGTCCGCAAGATGCTCGGCATGAAACAACTGTACCGCCCGGTCATCAAGGCCACGCTGGAAAGCACCATCAACAACCGTGACGGGCGCCGGGTCTTCGCCCGCGTCACCGTCACCAGGCGCAATGGTAAGTACCGGGCCACCGTAACCGGCGAACAGGGCTCAGGCATCCTTACCTCGATGTCCCTGGCTAATGGTCTGGCCATCGTACCTGAAGATGTACCCGTCGCCCTGCCCGGCCAGGTAGTTGACGTCATTATGCTCGACCAGGAAGAAGTGTAAGAATGATCCCGGTTATATCAGTAGTTGGGAGATCGAACGCAGGCAAGACCACGTTGCTTGAAGGACTGATACCTGAACTGAGAAGTCGTGGTTATCGCATCGCTGTAGGGAAACACATCAACGAAGAAGCGGAGCTTGACACTCCGGGCAAGGACAGCTGGCGTCTTGCCCGCGCTGGCGCTGATGCCGTAGTGTTGAGCACCCCGGGCAAGGTCGCTGTCTTCCGGCCGGAGCCTGAGCCGCCTGTAGCGGAACTCCAGCGACTCATTGGCCCGGACTTCGACCTGTTCCTCATCGAAGGTTACAAGCAGGAGAAGCTCCCCAGGATTGAAGTGCGGCGTGGCCGGGCATCAGAGCCGCTGGCCGTACCCGGTGAGCTGCTCGCAGTGGTCTGCGACCAGCCGTCTACGCAAAGTGCTCCCTGCTTCACCTTCGGCGATACCGGAGGCCTGGCTGACCTCATCGAGAAGCGCTTTCTTCTCGGTAAGACCCAATCTGTCGGTCTCTACGTTAATAAGAAAAGAATTCCGCTCAACCCGTTTGTCCAGGACTTCATTGCCCGGACTGTGGCCGGTATGGTCTCGGCACTCAAGGGAGTCAGGGGGAAAACCAGAAATGTCACCATCTGGCTAAAGCTGACCGACTGAATCAAAAGCATGATTTACGAAGCAAGTCAATTCGTGTTCGAACCGACCCCGGCTGTAGCCCGGGCCAGACGTGTGCTGATTAAGCCCGCTGCCGGCTGCCCTCTGCCTCACCCGATCACCACCAGCCTCGAGACCCTGCGCGCCGTCGTGGACGGCATCAAAAAAAACAGCGACGCCGATATCGTCATCCTCGAAGGAACCAACACCGGCGAGCCCGTCTACCCCATCTACCGGAAGCTGAAATTCGAGTTTCCACATGTGCTTATGCTTGACGTTAAGGACTGTATCTGGGTAGAAGTCGAGAACCCGCTCCTTCACCCGCTGGCCGTACCCACTTTCTGGGTGCCCAACGTCGTACTGTCGAGCGATTATCTCATAAGCATCGCCCCGTTCCAGGTCAGGAACAAGAGCGGCTTCTTCACTATTCCCAACCTGGTCAGCCTCCTTCCCATAGCCAAGTATGGTGGCCAGGGAGCAAGCGCCTGGAAAGAAATTCAACAACTTGGCATGCAGAAAGTCTTTGCTGACCTCTACTTCACTCTCCCCTTCGACCTCGGCATTATTGATGGCCGTAAGAAGCTGACTGCAAGAGATGACCCGGCCAAGGGAGAGGTCGAGGACTACGGCAAGATATTCATCGGAGAGCCTTACGAAGTCGACAGAGAAGCCTCGCAGGAAGCCGGACTTGAAACGGAGTACCTGGCGCTGATCGATTCCGGCCGCTCGGAGCTTGAAATCACCTAGGATAAAATCCTGAAGCTGTTGTATCGCCCTGTCGGCTGGCGCCACTCGACATCCACCCTGTCTACCCGGGATCTGGCCGGACCGATCTTCAAACGTTCTTCAAACTTCTTAAGCTTATCCTCCTCTCCCTCCACCTCCACCTCCACCTCCATCCCGGACGGGAGATTCCGCACATAGCCAGTAAGACCCAGCGCAATCGCCATGTCTTCGACGAAAGCACGGAAGTACACCCCCTGTACCTTCCCATGAACAACCGCGTGCAAATGGGATTTCACCGTGTTGCGACCTCCAACTAGCCGTCCACCATTGGCGGTACCAGCAGTACCTCGTCGCCGTCCCTGAGCCGGATTTCCGCCGCCCGGTCGCGCGGGACCACCTCAGAATTGACTGCAATAAATCCTTCATGAACAACCGTCCCGAACTCAGCTTCAAGCTGGACAAGGAGGTCCCGCAGGGAAACATCTTCCCGGAGGCTGATTTCTTTCTGACCCGGCAGGATATCTATTCCGGGGGCCTTCAGTCTGACCCTGATTGACAATCCAAAACCACCCTCTGAACTTCCCTCAGGCCACACCGCCGGCTTGCCGTAGAACTTGACAGACGTACCCAGAGTTATTAATTCCGCAGCCAATCGGCAACCGGCCTACTGTCTTACGCCTCCCCGGGAAACGCTGACGACTTTTTGCCCTTCTTCCGCGCCACCTCGACCTCAACCGGCATGGTCATAATTGACGTCACCGGCTTTGCCTCGCCCTTCTTTGGCTTCTTTTTCTCTCGCCACTGGATGTCTCTCGAACCCATAATCATCACCTCTTAGACCTAGTTTAGCAATCTCCACACGCCTTTGTAAAGCTAAGCCCAGCACCACAGGACAATGCTATAATCGACCACGGAGCGCTACGTCATGCTACCCACACTCTTCAAGGAAACCGAGCGGCTACTGCCGCCCCAGCTTTCATCCATAATCAGTCTGGCCGCGGCTCAGGCTCAACAGCTCGGTTTCAGACTTTACCTGGTCGGCGGCGTTGTCCGCGACCTCATGCTGGGTCGGCCTACCATGGACATCGATTTGGTCGTGGACGGAGACGCTCTGGCCCTGGCACAAAGGCTGGCCAATACCAGCCATGCCAGGCTAACCAGCCATGCCCGTTTCAGCACTGCCAGGCTCAGCTATCCGGCTTTCACACTGGACCTGGCCATGGCGCGAAAAGAGACCTACCGATGTCCCGGCGCATTGCCCGAGGTCCGACCCGGAAGCATCGAAGAGGACCTCTTTCGCCGCGACTTCACCATAAACGCCATGGCTATCAGCTTGAATCCCGACTCACGGGGAAAACTGATTGACCCGTACGGTGGCAAACCTGACCTCGAGGCCGGTGTCATCCGCATTCTCCATCCCGACAGCTTTACCGATGATGCCACGCGTATCTGGCGCGCCATCCGATACGAACAGAGGTTGAACTTTCGCATCGAACGCACTACGCTGCGCTGCCTGCGCCGCAGTCTGGGGATGTTAGATACTATCAGCGCCGACCGTCTCCGCCATGAAATCGACCGTGTGCTCAAGGAAGAGCTGCCCGAGAAGATACTACAGCGGGCCTGGCGGCTCGGCGTCCTTCAAAGACTCCATCCATCCCTCAAGGCTGACCGCTGGCTTACCGCAAAATACCGCCTAGCACGGCGGGCCATCAACACCAACATTCTGAAGACCGTCTATCTGGCATTGCTGGCCTGCCGGCTTGACCCCGAAGAGTGTGAGGTGTTCCTATCACGGCTCAACTTCGCATCGTCAGTCGCACGTGTACTCCGTGAGACCGTACAATTGTACCAACGATGCCCGAATATCTCCGCGAAGGGTCTCAAACCAGGCCACGTCTACGAACTGGTCAGCGGCTACGATGTTACTGCTGTCAACGCCATGACTCTGGCCGCCAGCTCCGCCACCGTGCGCAAGCGGCTTCGTCTCTATCTTGACCGCCTGCGCCGTATCCGGGTATCACTGAGCGGACGGGACCTCCGGGCGCTCGGCGTACCGGCCGGCCCGCCCGTGGGCATCATGCTCCATGAGTTGCTGGCAGCAAGGTTGGACGGTAAGCTTAAAAGCCGCAGGGATGAAGAGAACTACGTCCGCCGCCGGCTTGCCGGGCTTACCGGCTGACCAACCGCCCGCCTCATTTCAAGCGCAGCAAAGCAGTCTCACAACCACTCAGTCACAATACCCGGAAGGTCAGCAAGCTTGCACCGCCTCATGTTGCATGGCGGCAGGGCCGTCAAAAAAGCCGCCCCGTAAGCTTTTTGATGAATACGGCGGTCAAGGATTACCACCACCCCCCGGTCGCTCCTGCTCCGAATCAGGCGCCCGAAGCCCTGCTTGAACCTCAGCACCGCCAGCGGCACGGAGTACTCCGTGAACGGATGTTCATATTGCTCCGCTCTGGCAGCCAGGATGGGGTCCACCGGCACCCCGAATGGCAAACGTACGATGACGAGTACGCTGAGGGCATCACCGACAACATCAATCCCTTCCCAGAGCGAGGCGGCTCCGAGCAGTACCGCCCTGGGGTTCGTTCGAAACTCCGCCAGCACCTGCTCCGGCGCACCATCCATACCCTGCCCAAGCACCACTATACCCAGCTTCCCCAGCGGGCCTTTGATAGCCGTATGTGTTTTTCTCAGCGCCTGGTGTGAAGTGAAAAGCGCCAGCATACGGCCTTCCGTGGTAAGCGCCAGCGTCGCCAGCGCCCGTCCCACGGCATCCTGATAGCCAGGAGCGCCCGGAGCCGGGAGATCGTCGGGCAGACAGACCAGCACCGCCGACATATAGTCGAACGGCGAGACCAGCGTCAGCTCGTTATCTGGAACGAACCCCAACCGCCGATTGATGAAGTCAAATGAACCGCCGCTGGACAATGTAGCGCTGGTCAACACCACCGTCTCCTTCCGGGAAAACAGGCCCCCTTCGAGCAGGCTCGACACGTCAAGCGGTGCCGCGTGTAAGGACGCCCCCGACACGTTTTCAAGCCTCCGGGGATGTTCACGCAACAGGTCCGCCGGAGCACCGGTCGGGGTACTGGCCCAATACACAAGGTCCCCATCCGGGCTGGTCACGGCTGAAGACAGTCTCTCACACACCTGCCGGCTGTGTTCCATCGCCGACATAAGGCCCAGACGGATTTCGTCAATCTCTTCCCCCACCGCAAGCCCCTCAAGCCCGTTATGAACCTGATCCAGCGCCGTTTGCAGAGCGTCCAGCGCCAGGCTGAAATTGTCCCAGCCAAGTTCGATGTCCCGCCAGATATCACCGGAACGCACTTCACCGTCGAGACGCAGTGTTCGCTCATAAACATCCCCGCGCTCGGCGAAGCGGTCAACCAATACCGCTACTGCATTGAAGAAGACCGCCGAACGCAAGACAGCTTCGCCACAGCACTGGCGGAGGTTATCTAAGAGGCCGTAGAGGTCCTGTCTTCGCTGATGAGCCATGCGCCCTGGCCTCAAGGCACGCTGGAGCATCGCCATCTCCTGCTCCACATCCCCCACCAACCCCGCAATACTACGGCTCGAGACTTCCCATCCAAATTGCTGCGTGGCCACATCTTCAAGATGATGTGCCTCGTCGATGATGACATGTCTGAAGTGCGGCAATAATTGATTCCCCGATGCCGCATCCGCCAGAAGGAGAGCGTGGTTAACGATTACAATATTCGCCCCTTTGGCCCGGGAGCGCGCACGCAACAGGAAACAGCGGCCCTGCTGGTGAAACTGGCAGCTCTCACCCAGGCACTGCCCCTCCTGAGCAGAGATGCGGCCCCACAACCCATTCTGCCGGCCCCGAAGTCCGAGCTCCGAACCATCGCCGGTTTCGGTTGTTGAAAGCCAGCCGGCGATCCGCGGCACAAGTTCCAGCCCGCCGTCCAGCCCGGGCAGAACATGCCGATACAATTGCCACCGCCGCAAACAAATGTAGTTGCCGCGGCCCTTCAGAGTCGCCGCGCGAAAGGTCCCAGGCAGAGAAAGCACCTTGGTCAGGTCAGAGATATCTTTACCGATCAACTGCTCCTGAAGATTTATGGTGTTGGTGGAAACCACCACCGGCATTTCTGTGGCAAGGCTGAAATAAATAGCCGGAATCAGGTAGGCCATGGACTTACCGGTCCCGGTGCCGGCCTCGACAATCAGCCTCTCTCCCCCGTTGAAGGCATACGCCACCGCTTCCAGCATCTTTACCTGAGAAGGCCGGTACTCGAAGGACGATAGTACCTTTTCAAGCAAACCTCCCGGAGACAGCAGAGAAACCAGCCACGGCACATCCAGTGGCACAGACGTCTGCTCCGGGGGCCTTTCGATAGGACTTGGCGTCAAGGTCAGTAACTTTCTACTGGAACCACTGGGGGAAGATGAGCCGGACAATACTGGCACCGGCGTATATCTCGACGAACGACCGCGGCAGGCGGCCAAGCCAGGTAGCCAGAAGGAACCGAGACGCGGGAATCTTCAAGCCACCACCGACCAGCCCCACGATGTCGAAGACGACCAGCGGTACACAAGCGAACAGCGTAATTACCCACCACCCGTGACGTTTGACCCATCGCGTCGCCAGTTCGTAGCCGCGCATATGCTCAGCAGCAATGAGGCGCGTTCCGACCCGTCCCGCCAGATAGCCGCTCATCTCACCGATGCTGCTGCCAGCACTCGTAACCACGGCCACAATTGCCGGGTTCCACTGGGTGGCCAGAGCGATGATTACGGCAGTACCGGGCGCCGGGATTACGATAGTCGCGCTGTTGAGAAGTGCGATAACAAAGACCGCCGCGTATACAAATGGAGCAAACCTTTGCACGCTCTCCGGCGAAGCCTTCAGGAACATTTCGACCTGCCGGATGAGGAAAACGATAAAAATACTCAGGAGAATCATGGCGATTCCCCAGAGGACGGTTTCTACGATGCGTTTCCGGTTCTCCCGGAGACGCGCCATTGGTGAACTCATGGCCGTCCTCCGGCCGTTCCAGAGCAAGGAGCAGCATCTGTCCGACCAAGCAAGCTAACCGCCACCGCCTCTGTACCCTGGCTTCTAAGGCGCCGGGCTACCATCTCAGCCGCTGCCTTCGTAGTCTGGAGCGAAAACAGCGCCGGGCCGGAACCACACAACTGCACACGGCTACCGGCAATCTCCTCAAACTTTCGCCAGATATCAGACAGGCCCGGGAATAACTCCGGCGCCGCCTTCTCAAAAGCATTGACCAGCATATCCGGCTTTACCGGCCGATGGTCAACCAGCCGGCGCCGCAGCGCCTCGGTCCTGCCGCCATCGCTGAAATCTGCCGGCCTCAGTGCCCCGTACATACGCTTCGTCTTCCCCGGCATATCCGCCGCAGGGGGAAATGCTAATACGATCCACTCCTGAGTTGGCTCAGGAATCGGAATTACCCGCTCGCCCCTTCCCTCCACCAGACAGGTGCCACCGTAAAGAAAGAAGGGGACGTCGCTCCCGAGGCGCAACCCTAACTCTACGAGCTGACCAATCGACCTGTCGAGCCGCCACAGTTGGTTCAGGCCGATAAGACACGCAGCGGCGTCACTGCTCCCACCACCAAGCCCCATGCCCCACGGAATCCGCTTCCTCAGTAATACCCTGACCCCGGGCTTGACGCCTGCCGCCTCGGCCAGCAGGTACACCACCCTGACCACCAAATTATCCGGCCCACGCAGCGCTTCAGCCGTGCAGTCAAACAGCAGCTTGTCGGCTGGCGCAAATTCGAGGGTATCACAAAGGTCAATCGTTTGGATAATGCTTCGGATTTCGTGATAGCCGTCAGCACGTTCACCCAGGACTTCCAGGGCGAGATTCACTTTGGCCGGTGCGCGAACTGTCAACATGCTGGCAACAAAGACTCTCCGATATTATAGCCCATTCCTTGAGCGTCAAGGTCTCCGCCCGCCGCTTCGGGTCAATACCGGATTCTTCAAGCGCTTCCACCACCCTGCTCGGCGGTAGCCCCAGGCCGTGAGACAGGGAATTGTGGAGCTGTTTCCTCCGCGCGCTGAGTCCGGCTTTGACCACGCGGAAAAACATATCCACATCCCCAACCGCTACCGGCGGTCGGTCATATACATCCAGCCTGAGGATGACCGAATCCACCTTCGGCACCGGATAAAAGGCTCGCGCCGGTACTCTCCTCACTATTTTCGGCCGCGCGTAGAACTGGACAGTAACGCCAAGCAGGCTCATATCCCCTGCCCCTGCGGCGATTGACTCTCCGACCTCTCTCTGCACCATGACCACCATCAACCGCGGCTTCCAGCGCGCCTCGAGAAAGTGCCGGATTGCAGGAGAAGTTATGTAGTAAGGTAAATTGGCCACCACCTTGTACCCGGTAGCCTCAACCTGCGTTTGATACCGCCTGAGCAGCATTTCCGGTGTCATGGTCATAATATCCCCGTTGACCACAGTCAGGTTCGGCCGGTCCCGGAGTTCGGCTCTCACCCCGTCCGCCAGACCCCTGTCCAACTCCACCGCCACCACCCATCCCGCCACCGCGGAAAGTTCCCTGGTGAGCATCCCCAGCCCAGGTCCAACCTCAATCACCACATCGCCCGCCGAAAGTTCGGCGGCCGTCATGATATTCCGGAGCACCGTACGGTCAATAAGGAAATTCTGCCCGAACCCTTTCTGTACCCTCAGCCCGAGCTCCTCGAGCCGTGCTCTTACCTGCGCAGTTACGCTGGTGCGCCCCGGCATTTCAGTCGTCGAAGCCTCTTTGATGTTTAGCATCAGACACCCGACAGTTTAATATCTGACAATTGCTCTTGAATCGGTGTCGGAAATCTGGCGTCTGGTTCGGAGAAGGCAGGGGCAGAGCAGGTTGGGTCGTGCACCGCCTGTCGAATCCATCCCCCCAGCTTGCCGTTGCCAGCCGGCTCAGACCAGGCAACCCTGCGGCACCCAGAGGACACTGCTTACCACTGCTTCCTTCCGGACCTGATGGGGTTCACAGCTCTCTGCCGCGCAGGACCCGGCCTTCAACGCCGCTTAACAACAGCAGTCCCAAAAGGACAGACCCTCGAGCCGGATTTCAACCCCGCTATAGCGGATTTCGGGTACAGGGCACCGCTAACTCCCCGTCTAGCACGACCCAACCAATGTTACCTGCGGGACAGCCACCCGTCAATAGTGCTCCCCGTATTCCACTGTCAGGCTCTGGTGAAGCCCGAACTTGGGAAGGTGTTTCTCACGTTTGTAACCCTCCCACAATTCAATCCACGCTGTGTTTGTGGGATCAATTCTTATCCCCTTTGACTCTGCCTGCTTGATTGCTTCGGGGTAAGCCTTCACATAGGCATCAATCATAGCAAGGTTCACCGCCTGCCGCCGGTCGTGGTCCGGCGTCCAAAGCCCTCTCTCTTTCAAGAACCTGATGGTGCCATCATGGACCGGCAAACAGGTGGTCTTGAGACACTCCATGACATTAACGATATCCATGAACTCGTTGGAATCAACACTCGTCCTGTAGCGCTCGAAGTTGCTGTCAAGCCATTTCACCAGATGGTATATTAGCTCCGGGTCACTGGCGGCATGTGTTACCTCGGAAGTGTATCCGACGGTACCCCAGTGCCCGCGGGCTTCCGGAACACCGCTCAGTATCGGGCCAAAACAATATGAAGGATCAACTAGACGGAATCTTTTCGCACCTTCCGGGTCCAGGTCAGAGTTAAGGTCAAGGAATCTGATGCCCTGGGGGGCCGCGGCGGCTTCGTATATAGCCGGTGAGGTCGGGAAGCAGAACATGATATCGGCACGTCCTTCAGCCACCGCCCTGGCGCATCCGTCATAGCTACCGGCATTGACCCACACTATCTGGTCATGGGGCAATTGAATCCAGTCCGCTATCGCCTTGGGCACTTTAACTACCGTTGGCTGCATCGACCACACTGCCCAGCGTATGCCCGGCTTGATGTCATAGACTGTCTTAATCGGGGAGTCGCCGCGGACAAAAATGCCGGAGTTGGCAAGAGCATGCGTCCATACGAACCTCATCGGGAAAGGCCCCCCATCTTTCACGGCATGACCCTCAACGGCTTCAATAACGTTCCCTGTTTCTCGTTTGCCGCCGTTGGTTAAAAGCGCACGGCGGTCCTGCACGCTCTTGAAGCGCTGTACGCTATTCTCTTCTGGCACAACCCTGACCTTACTGCCCGTATCGCTCTCAAGCAGGCTAGCCCAGCTCACGTACTTGGCCAGTCCGCTGCTTCCGGCGGACGAGAATACCATCTGGGCAGGCCACCGCCAGCCGCCGGAATCGACCGTCCCGCCAGACATACAGCCGGGAACCAGTACCATACTGAGGATAACCGCCAGTACCAAACCGAAGAGCATCTTCTGCTTTCCCATTTTTCCCTCTGTCATTCCCTACGATAGTCCTCATCCCAATCTGGCAACCGATCGTCTGTTGACGCATTCCGTCACAATCTATCATCCGCGCACGAAGGCGTCAAACACCAGCCTGCCAAAGACACGAAAGTTACGGCACTGCCGTCGTAACATTCTTGCCAGATCCCGACGGCAGCGTCTACAATAGCAGACTAAATATGTCCTGCCGCACCGCGGCGGCCGAGGAGGCAAAATGGCTCGCAAATTGACTCTCGCCGCATCATTCCTCGCAGTCATGGCGTTGACCGCCTGCGGTCAGTCACAACCACCAGCGTCCGTACCAGCATCAACGCCAGCCACGGTCCCCACCCCCACCCCAAAACCCGGCACGGCTCTGCAATGGTCCTCTCCACCGCCAATGACCATTGACCCTAATAAAGATTACACCGCAACAATCGATACTACCGGCGGCAAATTCATCATCAAGCTCCTGCCCAAAGATGCTCCGCTGGCCGTCAACAACTTCGTCTTCCTGGCCCGACAGGGCTTCTATAACGGCGTCAAAATCCACCGCATCGTCAGGAACTTCGTCATCCAGATCGGCGACCCGCTCGGCAACGGCACCGGCGGGCCCGGGTATAAATTCAACGACGAAAAAGTCACCCGCGATTACAAGCCCGGCACCGTGGCCATGGCCAATGCCGGGCCAAACACCAATGGAAGCCAGTTCTTCATTTGTCTCGCCGACCTCAGCGCCAGGTTGCCCAAGAGCTACACTATTTTCGGCGAAGTCATCGAGGGCATGGACGTCGTTCTCAAACTCGGAGACACACCGGTAGCGCGGTCGGTGACAGGCGAAATGTCAGCACCCACCGTAGATGTCCGGATAAACAGCATCACCATTCAGGAGAATTAGTCTCGGCAACAGGTGCTGGAATCGGAATTGGCGCCGTACCATCTACCGGAAATGCCCGTGAAGCCGTCTCGATGCCCGCCTGACGCGGCAGGCCAACGCGGCGGCGCGGCCGACGCCGCCTTCCCGCCGGACCTACCGCCCACAATCCCTTGAAGAAGTCGCGGTTCAGCAGGTGCCGGGTGTCAGCCAGGTCCATCAGGTCTTTAGACACGTTGCTTTCAAAGTGTGCCACTTCAACGTGTTTGCCCATGTCTTTGACCACCCTTACGGCATAGGCAAAATCGGCATCCCCGCTCACCAGGATAGCCGTGTCGTAGGCATTCTTCCAGGCGAAGTTAACCAGGTCGGTGGCCAGCATAATATCGATGCCCTTCTCCACCGTTACACCCTGGGAAAGCTTGGTGCCGCCAAGCCTGAGCTCGAGGTACGGCACCCTTCTCAGCGCATCAAGGAAATCCGCCTGGTCGCGGTGCCCTTCGGCACTTTTGCCCGGTTCCTGCAGGACATTATAGTAGTAAGTACGGAACAGGTACCGTTCACCACAAAGCTTTCTGGCGAATTCGGCGAAGCTCAGGTCGGCCCGCCCGAAATTGTCCTTCAGGGCATGGTACAGGTTACTACCGTCGATAAATACGGCAACTCGTTCATCCATTCGAACTTGCTCCTCACCTTTGCTTGGTGGCATCCCGGAGGAATTATACACCAATCCTGACAGTCACCTTACTGTTGTTAAGGCAATGAATCTCCCGCATAGGAGAGAGCCAGAGTGAGCGGCATGTTACAATATCTGCCATGACAACCATCATCAGAGCCATAGCCAGATGAACCAGTCACGCATTCGCAACTTCTGTATCATTGCCCACATCGACCACGGCAAGTCAACGCTCGCTGACCGTCTCCTGGAACTAACGAACACCATTCCCAAGCGGGACATGCAGGAGCAGGTTCTCGACCGCATGGACCTGGAGCGCGAACGAGGCATCACCATCAAAGCCAAGGCAGTGAGGATGCGCTACCGGTCTACGGATGATGGCGAGTACGAACTCAACCTGGTCGATACCCCGGGACATGTCGACTTCAGCTACGAGGTCTCACGGAGCCTGGCCGCTGTCGAGGGCGCTATCCTGGTTGTTGACGCCACCCAGGGCATCCAGGCACAGACCATCGCCAATGTCTACCTGGCGCTCGACAACCACCTGACCATCATCCCCGTCATCAACAAGATTGACCTGCCTGCCGCCGACCCCGAGCGTACCGCACAGGAGCTGGTCGATACCCTCGGCTTCGACCGCGACAAGATCATCATGGTCTCAGCCCGCGATGGCACCAACGTTGAAAAAGTCTTACAGGCAATTATTGAGCGCATACCAGCGCCGCACAGCAACCCGGACGCACCTCTGCGCGCCCTCATCTTCGATTCCAAATATGACCCTTACAAAGGCGTAATCGCCTTTGTCCGTCTCGTTGACGGACGGGTATCGGTGACACAGCCGCTCAAGCTGATGTCAAGCGGCGGGACAGCCGAGGCACTGGAAATCGGTGTCTTCACGCCGGATATGAGCCCGGTCGAAAGCCTCGAGGCCGGGGAGGTCGGATACATCGCCACCGGCCTCAAGAACGTTACCGAATGTCAGGTTGGGGATACCATCACTCTTTCAACCAGACCGGCGCCGCAGCCTCTCCCCGGATACCGGCCGGTCAAACCCATGGTCTTCGCCGGACTATATCCGGTTGACAGTCAGAATTATCTCCCCCTGCGCGAAGCCCTGGACAAGCTCAAGCTCAACGACGCCTCACTTTTTTACGAGCCGGAGAGCAGTGCCGCGCTTGGCTTCGGTTTCCGTTGCGGCTTCCTCGGCTTGCTTCACATGGACATCGTCCGCGAGCGCCTGGAACGTGAGTACGGCCTCGCTCTTATCATCACCGCCCCCAGTGTCGCCTTCGAAGTCCTGCGTACCGACGGCACACTGAAGACTGTAGCCAGCCCCGCCCAGCTTCCGACGCCAAACGAAATCGCTGAAATCCGCGAGCCGGTCATGGCCATTACCATCGTCACCCCCAGCCGCTACCTGGGACCCATCATGGAGCTTGTCTCCGGATACGGCGGCGAGTACCAGCGTATGGAGTACCTTGACAGAACTGAAGACCGTCAGCTCTCCCGCGTCCTGCTTGAATACAAGATACCACTCAATGCCATCCTGGCTGACTTCTACAACCAGCTCAAATCAAGGAGCCAGGGCTATGCCTCGCTCGATTACATCTTTATCGGCTACCGGGCGGCCAGGCTGGTCAAGCTTGAGATTCTGGTCAACGGACAGACGGTGGATGCGCTTTCACGCATCGTCCGGAGCGAAAACGCCTACCAGGAGGGCCGCGCCCTGGTTCAGCGCCTGCGCCAGCTAATCCCCAGGCAGCTGTTCGAAGTGACTATCCAGGCGGCGGTCGGTGGGAGAATTATCGCCCGGGAAACAATAGCTGCGATCCGCAAAAACGTGCTGGCCAAATGCTACGGAGGCGATATCACACGCAAACGCAAACTCCTGGAACAGCAGGCAGAAGGCAAGAAGCGGATGAAGGCGGTGGGCCGGGCCGAAATTCCCCAGGAAGCCTTCATGGCAGTACTCAAACGCGAGTGAGATAACCCTTCACCGAATTCCTCACATTCGTATAGAATGCCATTCTCCTCTTGCGTCATGCCGAAGTAAAGCGAAGCAATGGTGGCCTTTATCTGTCATAACGAAGTAAAGCAACCGAAATGGAACATAAGCCTACCTCTTAACCATCATATAGCCAATCCCATGCCTCGTTTGTATGTACTTCGGCTCCTTCGGGTCTTCACCCAGCTTCTGCCTCAGACGCGCCATATTGACCTGCAGCAAATGCGTCTCTCCCAAGTATTCCTCGCCCCAGACCTTGGCCAGAATCTGACCCGGAGTAAGAATCCTCCCGGCGTTACGCGCCAAGTATGTAAGGATAGCATATTCGGTAGCGGTCAGTTCAACTTCCTTGCCGCCGACAGTGACAATGCGCCGCACGAAATCCACCATGAGGTCTCCAGTCTGGAAACTTGGTGATACACCCTCCTCGACCATGCTGACCCGTCGCAATACCGCTTTGACGCGGGCCACCAGCTCCCGCGCCGAGAACGGCTTGGTCACGTAGTCGTCGGCACCAGCGTCGAACCCGGCCAGCTTCTCGTCGTCCTGCCCTTTGGCCGTGACCATAATTACCGGAAGGGAAGAAAAGTCTCGAATTCGCCGGCATGTCTCGTAGCCGTCCATGCCAGGCATCATGATGTCGAGCAGGACCGCGTCGGGCTTCTCCGCATCGATCGCTGCCAGAGCCTCCTCGCCGGTAGCGGCCACAACGACACGGTATCCTTCAAGCTCCAGCATTCTTCGCATCATCTTCTGCATTCGGACGTCGTCGTCAACCACAAGGACCGTTGTCTTTTTCACAGACATGACTCACTCCTCCCTTTCTCTCTTCGAACACAAGCAGAAGGCACCCTGCCACAGGGCACAGATAGTGGACGTGCTCCGTATCCAAAGCAACTTCCCCGGCCGTCAGAACCCTCAGTTGCTCCTTCACAATACACCGTCGCGATAGGTTCAATATACCCCATCTACCTTTGCTCCGCAACGCCGGGGGCTGGAAGATAGATGCCCCGCAAGAAACCCTCGCACTATTGCCGGGCAATAAGTTGCTCAAGTAGCCAGAGGTCCACGCCCTTCAGAAAACAATAACCCGCCAATCAAGCGAAGCGGGTAAGGCCTTAATTTTCCGACGCGTATTGACATTACACTAAGGGCTGTGATATTCTTTGTCTTTGCGTCTTGCTAGCTACAAACGAGTTCGGTAGAACTCAAGAAAGCCGGCTAGTTGAGCCGGGGATGCGGGGGGACGCGAACCGGTATTCAACTAGTGGCTTTTTTGATTGTATGGAGGCTCCGCGGAGATTGTCTACCGTGAGTCCTCCGCCAATCGCAAAAACGAACAGGGGAAAGGGTTACTTATGCCAACCGTTAACCAGCTGGTTCGCAAGGGGCGCTCCAAATTGACCAAGCGCGTCAAGGCCCCGGCCCTGCGTGTTACCCATAATGCGCTTCGCAACCGGAGCTCGCGGACCCGCAAAGGCTCGCCGCAGAAGCGTGGCGTCTGCACCCAGGTCAGGACGATGACGCCCAAGAAGCCGAATTCGGCCCTGCGCAAAATCGCGCGGGTGCGCCTTTCAAACCACGTTGAAGTAACCGCGTACATCCCCGGCGAAGGGCACAACCTCCAGGAGCACTCAGTAGTCCTCATCCGCGGCGGAAGGGTCAAGGACCTCCCCGGAGTCCGCTACCATATCATCCGTGGCGCTCTCGATACCGCCGGCGTGGCCAACCGCCAGCAGGCACGCAGTAAATATGGCGCCAAGGCAGGCAAGAAAGAAGGAACAGCAGGAGGCGCGGCTGATGCCACGGCGAGCTAGAGTTATCAAACGGGAAATCAAGCCCGACCCCAAGTACGGAAGTGTCACCATTGCCAAGTTCATTAACAAGCTCATGGTACGGGGCCAGAAAGCAACCGCTGAACGTATTATGTACAATGCCCTGGACCTGGTCAGCAAGCAAATGAAGCGCGATGCTCTCGAGATTATGGAGCAGGCTATTAAGAACGCCACACCTCTGCTGCAGGTTAAATCTCGCCGCGTCGGCGGCGCTACTTATCAGGTACCGGTCGAGGTCAGACCGGAGCGGGGCACCGCCCTGGCCATGAAATGGCTGATAACTAACAGCCGCGCCCGTTCTGGCAAGTCGATGGCCCAGAAGCTGGCGGCCGAGCTTTCTGAGGCCGCCCAGAATCAGGGCGCAACGATTAAGAAACGAGAGGATACCCACAAGATGGCCGAGGCCAACAAGGCCTTCGCCCACTTCCGATGGTAGTCATTACCAAGAATGTTTGTTTGTTAGATGACCACTAAGACTATTGAACTTGAAAGGGCTTCGAAGGCTGGAGCAAGAAGAATGGCCCGGACTTTCCCCCTTGGAAAAGTACGCAACATAGGCATTATCGCCCACATTGACGCCGGCAAGACCACCGTCACCGAGCGTATACTTTTTTATTCCGGCCGCACTTACAAGATTGGCCAGGTGGACGAGGGCACCGCCGTGATGGACTGGATGCCCCAGGAGCGCGAGCGAGGCATCACCATCACCGCCGCAGCCACCACCGTCCACTGGCGCGACTGCCGCATCAATATTATCGACACCCCCGGTCATGTCGACTTTACCGCCGAGGTCGAACGCTCACTGCGTGTCCTCGATGGCGGCGTGGTCGTTTTCGACGCCGTCTCGGGCGTTGAGGCCCAGTCCGAAACCGTCTGGCGCCAGGCCGACAAGTACCACGTTCCCAAAATATGCTTCGTCAACAAGATGGATCGTGTTGGCGCCGACCTTAACCACACCATCGCCATGATTGAGGAGCGCCTCGGCGCGCGCACTCTGCTCCTCCAGTCGCCTGTGGGCTCCGAAGCCCAGTTCAAAGGAATCATCGAACTCATCGAGAACCGTGCATGGCTTTTCCCGGACGACCCCGAGGCCGGCCCGCAGGAAATTCCGATACCCGACTCCGAGCAGGGACTGGCCGCCAAACAGCGCCAGATTCTCATGGAAAAACTGGCAGAGATCGACGATGAGATCATGTTCGCCTATCTCGAGAATCACCCGGTGGAACCGGCCCGTCTCAAGCAGGCTATCCGCAAGGCCACTCTCGAAGGCAAACTGGTACCGGTGCTTTGCGGAAGCGCCTTACGCAACCGTGGCATCCAGCCCCTCCTCGACGCCATCGTCGACTACCTACCATCGCCACTGGACAAGCCGCCGATAGCCGGTACCGCTCCAGACAGCGGTGAGAACCTGGTCCGGCCAGCGGACGATGAAGCGCCCTTCTCCGCCCTTGCCTTCAAGGTCGTTACCGACCCGTACATGGGACGTCTTGTCTATTTCCGCGTTTACTCGGGAAAGGCCAGAAGCGGCGACCACATCCTGAACTGCACAACACGTCAGAGCGAACGTCTTGGCCGAATCTTCCTGATGCACGCCAACCACCGCGAAGAAATCCAGGAGGTTGATACCGGTACTATCGCCGCAACTATCGGCCTCAAGCGTACCTTCACCGGAGATACCCTCTGCGACCGCGAGCATCCGGTCGTACTTGAGTCCATCTCATTCCCCGAACCGGTCCTTTCCGTAGCCATCGAGCCTAAGGACCGGGCTGCACAGGACAAGCTTGGCGATGTCCTCAACAAACTCTCCGAAGAGGACCCGACGTTCAAAATCCGCTACGACGAAGAGACCGGCCAGACCATCATTTCCGGCATGGGTGAACTCCACCTTGACGTGCTTACCGACCGCATGATCCGTGAATTCGGCGTGGGCGTGAAGGTCGGCAAACCGCAGGTCGCTTACAAAGAGACTATTACTGAGCCGGTAGAAGCCGAAGGACGGTTTGTCCGCCAGAGCGGCGGCCGCGGACAGTTCGGCCACGTCTGGCTCCGACTCGAGCCCGGCGAACGCGGCTCCGGTTTCATCTTCGTCAATGAAATCAAAGGCGGCGCTGTACCTAAAGAGTATCTCCCGGACATCGAGGCCGGTGCCAGAGAGGCCCTGAACACCGGTGCCGTCGCCGGGTACCCGGTAATCGATATCAAGGTGACCGCTTTCGACGGCAGTTACCACGAAGTTGATTCCTCTGAGCTGGCTTTCAAGATGGCCGGTTCGCTGGGTGTCAAAAACGGCCTGGCAAGAGCGAAACCAATCATCCTTGAGCCGATTATGAAGCTCGAAGTCGTTTCTCCGGCCAGATTCCTCGGTGACATCATCGGCGATATCAACTCAAGGCGAGGTCATATCCAGAGCATCGAAACTCACGGCGAGAGCGGCACTGTTCACGCACTGGTGCCTCTTGCTGAGACATTCGGCTATGCCAGCGTACTCAGGTCGCTGAGCGAGGGACGGGCTACCTATTCCATGGAGTTCAAGCAGTACCAGCCGTTACCAGAGGCTATCGCAGCAACAATCACCGGCAAAGTTACGAGGAGATAAATGCCCAAGCAGAAGATTCGCATCAAAGTCAGAGGCTATGACCACCGGCTGGTCGACCAGTCGGCCAGGCAAATTGTCGAGACCGCAGAGCGGACCGGTGCTGTGGTGGCCGGCCCGGTGCCTCTGCCGACACGCATCGAAAAGTTTTGTGTCATCCGCGCCACAAACATCGACAAGGACTCACGCGAGCAGTTTGAAATCCGGACCCACAAGCGGCTTATCGACATCCTTGAGCCGACCTCAAAGACCATCGATACCCTGACCCAGCTTAATTTACCCTCGGGCGTCGAAATAGACATCAAGATATAAAGGCGCAAGGCCATGGTTAATTGTTTGATCGGCACCAAGATAGGAATGACCCAGGTCTTCAAGCCAAACGGCAGGCCGGTGGCAGTCACTGCTATCGAAGCCGGGCCGTGCATTGTTACCCAGATAAAGACCTCAGCTAAAGAAGGCTACAACGCCGTCCAACTGGGCTTCGGCACGGCCAAGCGTCTCAACGCCGCTGAGAAGGGCCACCTAAAAGACCTGGGAATGCTGAAACACCTGCGCGAGTTCCGCGTTGACGATCCCTCAGCCGTCAAGATTGGCGATAAAGTCGATGTCAGCATCCTCAAGGAGGGCGACAAAGTCACTGTGACCGGCACATCAAAGGGCAAGGGCTTTGCCGGCGTCGTCAAGCGGCATCATTTCAAGGGGGGCCCCAAGACGCACGGTCAGTCTGACCGTCACCGTGCTCCGGGTGCCATTGGCTCGACGACCTTCCCCGGGCGCGTTTACAAAGGCTTGAGAATGGCCGGGCACCTTGGCAACGCCAGAGTCACCACCCGGAATCTCGAAGTCATCCACGTAGACGCCAACCGCAACCTCCTGCTCTTGGGCGGCTCGGTACCCGGCGCCCCGGGGGGAGTGGTTACTATAAGAAAGGTTGCTTCAAAGAAATAGCGATGCAGATCCCTGTTTACAATCTGTCTGGAGCCGTCGCCAGAAAAATTGATGTCAGAGATGACGTCTTTGCCGTGCCATTCAATGAGTCCGTGGTCCATCAGGCGATGGTACGTCAGCTTGCCAATAAACGTGTCGGCCTCGCCGATACCAAGACCCGGGCCGAGGTTAGCGGCAGCACCCGCAAACTCTACGCGCAGAAACATACCGGCCGCGCCCGCCGCGGCAGCATAAAGTCGCCGTTGATGAGGGGTGGCGGTGTTGTTTTTGGCCCCCACCCACGCAGCTACCGCCAGGACATGCCGAAGAAAATGCGACGGCTCGCCCTGCGCTGTCTTCTTTCCGACAAGGCCAAAGGGGGCGACCTCAAGGTCGTCGAGAGGCTCGATATCGAGGCCCCGAAGACGAGACAGATGGCCGGCATTCTGAATGCCCTCAAAGCAGGCGATTCGGTATTGGTGGCTACCACCAACCCCCAGCCTGAAGTGATTGCCGCCGCCCGTAATCTACCGGGCATCAAGACGACGGTGGTCTCTGCCCTCAACGTGGTCGACCTTCTTTCATACAAAGTTCTCGTTGCCACCGAAGACGCCGTACGCAAGGCCGAGGAGCTGTGGGCTCCGAATAAGGCAAAAACTGAGGCCGCCAGATAAGGACTGCACATGCATATTCTGGACATCATTCGAAGACCGCTGGTTACCGAGAAGAATAGCCTTCTCCAGGAGAAAAACAAGTACGCATTCGAGGTAATGAAAACCGCCTCCAAGCGACAGATCAAGGAGGCGGTAGAACTGGCTTTTAAGGTCAAGGTGACCGAAGTTAACGTCATAACCGTCCCGGGCAAGGCCCGCAGGATGGGTCGCAGAATCGTCATGTCACCCACCCGGAAAAAAGCTGTCGTGACCCTCGAGCCGGGTCAAAAGATTCAATTGTTCGAAGGGGTATAAGAGGTCAGACTGTGGGTTCTGTCATCAAGAAGCGCAACAAGAAAATGGCCAAACACAAGCACCGGAAGCTCCTGAAAAAGACCCGGTGGGCGCGGCGACACTAGTCCCCCAAAGAGGAGACAACCCGTGGCAATCAAAACATATAACCCGACATCGGAAGGCCGCCGGGCGATGACCGGGTACACTTTCGAGGAAATCTCGAAAACGGTACCCGAGAAGTCGCTCGTCGTCCGCCTGCGGAAGACGGCCGGCCGCAATAACCGCGGCGTAATAACGGCACGACATCGCGGCGGGGGTGCCCGGCGCATCTACCGCATTATTGACTACCGTCGAGATAAGATTGGTATCCCCGGCAAAGTCATGGCAATCGAGTACGACCCCAACCGGACGGCGCGCATTGCCCTTATCTGCTATGCTGACGGCGAGAAGCGCTACATACTGGCCCCGGAAGGACTCAAGCCCGGAGATATCATCAAGACCGGCCCCGACGCCGAGATCAAACCCGGACACGCGATGCCACTCAAATCAATTCCTGTAGGCACTATGATTCACAACATCGAACTCCAGGTCGGTCACGGAGGACAAATCGTACGCAGTGCCGGAACATACGCCCAGCTTGCCAGCAAGGAAGGCAAATTCTGCCTTGTCCAGCTTCCGTCAGGCGAGTTGCGCCGCATTTTCGGCGACTGTATGGCCACTATCGGCCAGCTCGGCAACATCGACCACCAGAACATTAAGCTCGGCAAGGCAGGACGCAGCCGCTGGCTCGGCCGCCGGCCCGAGGTCCGCGGCACTGCCATGACCCCACGTGACCATCCCCATGGCGGCGGTGAGGGTCGGTGTCCCCGCGGCATGAACCCGCGGTCTCCCTGGGGTAAGCCGACACTCGGTTATAAGACACGGCGCCGCAAGACCAGCAACAAGTTCATAGTCAAGCGAAGGAAGTAAGCTATGGCACGTTCCGCTAAAAAAGGCCCTTTTGTCGACCCGCGGCTTTTGAAAAAGATTCAGGCGCTTAACAAGTCCGGTCAGAAGACGGTCATCAAGACCTGGTCGCGCGCTTCCACAGTGATGCCGGAGATGATCGGACACACCATCGGCGTTCACGATGGCCGCCGGCACGTGCCTATCTTCATCACCGAGAATATGGTAGGACACAAGCTGGGCGAGTTTGCCATTACACGCACTTTCCGCGGCCATTCCACCAAAGCCGAGGCTGCGACCAAATAACCGGAAGGCTGACTTAGGGTACATACCATGAAAGTACGCGCAGTATCAAGAGACGTCGGAATCCCGCCGCAGAAGGTCCGTCTTGTAGTGGACCTGGTCCGCGGCAAGAAGGTTGAAGAGGCGCTGAACATACTCAAGTTTGTTCCGACACCTGCGGCCAAAGCTGTGGCCAAGACCATCAAGTCCGCGGCCGCCAGCGCCGAAAACAACTACCAGATGTCGCCGTCGCAACTCGAAGTGGTAGAGATTTATGCTGACGGGGCGCGGATGCTCAAGCGGTATCGCCCCCAGTCACGCGGTCGCATCGCTCCGATCCTGAAGCGTGCCAGTCACATAACGGTATACGTTGACGAGAAGGAGAAATAGACTTGGGACACAAGGTTCACCCGTACGGCTTTAGACTCGGCATCATCAGGGACTGGCAGGCAAAGTGGTTCGCCGCTAAAAGGGAGAACTACATCAGCCTGCTCCATGAGGACCTCAAGCTCAGAAAGGTTATTGCCGAACAGACCCGCGAAGGCGGTGTAGCCCGGGTGGAAATCGAACGCCATGACGGCGACATTGCCGTTACTGTGTATTCCGCACGTCCCGGCATCGTCATCGGACGCGGCGGACAGCACGCCGAGGAAATCCGGACCGCCCTGGAGAAGGTGACCGGGAAGAAGATTCGGCTCAGCATCCGCGAGGTTGAACAGCCGGAAACCATCGCCGTCCTGGTTGCCCGCAGCGTAGCTGACCAGCTCGAGCGCCGCATTGCCTATCGCCGGGCGATGAAGCAGGCAGTCTTCCGCGCCACCCAGGCCGGCGCCAAGGGTATCAAGATAACCTGTGCCGGGCGCCTGGGGGGTGCTGAAATCGCCCGCAGGGAAACCGTGCGCTCCGGCCGCCTGCCGCTCCAGACCCTGCGCGCAGACATAGACTACGGCTTCGCCGAGGCGGTGACTATCATGGGCCGTATCGGCGTCAAAGTATGGATTTACAAGGGTGACATTCTCCCAGAAATTGTGAGGAAAGAAAGTGCTCCAACCGAAGCGAGTAAGGTACCGGAAAACGTTCCGAGCGGTCGTTAAGGGCAATGCCCACGCCGGCAACATGCTTAACTTCGGCGATTTCGGTATGCAGGCGCTAGAAGGTGCCCTGATCAGCGCCAGGCAAATCGAATCGGCGCGCCGTGTTCTGGTGCGCCAGTTAACACGCGGCGGACGAATGTGGATACGCATCTACCCCGACCGTGCCGTAACAAAACATCCTGCCGAGACCAGAATGGGCGGCGGCAAGGGCCTTGTGGAATACTGGGCAGCCCTGGTCAAACCAGGACACATCTTGTTCGAGCTAGGCGGCATCAAAGAAGACATCGCCAAGAGAGCCGTGGAACTGGCTTCCCACAAACTGCCCATTGCCGTGAGATTTGTCGCCCGCCAGTCGGAGACCATAGAGGCTTCACATGAAGATTGAAGAAATGCGCGCCCTGAGCATGGAGGAACTGGCCAAAAACCTGGAGCAGGCGCACCAGGAGCTTTTCAACCTCCGCACACGTCTGGCCACAAAACAGCTTGTCAACCACCGGGAAATACCCAGGGTCAGAAGAAAGATCGCCCGGCTGAATACTGTCCTGCGGGAGAAGCAACTGGGTCTTGAGGTTAAACATGGCAACTAAAGCTAAAGTACGGACCGGGCAGGTGGTCAGCAACAAGATGCAGAAGACTGTTGTGGTAGCAGTAACTGCTGTAAAGCACCACCCCCTGTACGGCAAAGCCATACGCCGTACCATCAAGTACAAAGCGCACTGCGAGGACAATTCCTGCGGTGTCGGCGATACGGTGAGAATTATCGAGACTCGCCCGCTTTCCAGAGAAAAACGATGGCGTGTCGACAAGGTCATAGCCAAGAAAGAAACAGCCTAGAGAGGCCCCTGAAGCTGAACGGTGATAGCCATGATTCAAACATATTCCAGACTTAAAGTGGCCGACAATAGTGGCGCACGGCAAATAATGTGCGTCAACATCCCCGGCGGCAGTGGGCGCCGCTACGCCTATCTCGGTGACGTGATTGTAGCCAGCGTCAAACGGGCCATACCCGAAGGAACGGTCAAAAAAGGCGATATGGTCCACGCCGTCATCGTCCGGACGGTGCATCCTTATCAGCGCAGTGACGGATCCTACATCCGTTTTGACGACAACGCTGCAGTCATCATCGATGAGAAAAGCAACCCCAAGGGAACACGTATCTTCGGGCCGGTGGCCCGCGAGCTCAGGGATAAGAACTTCATGAAAATCGTTTCCCTGGCCCCGGAGGTCCTCTAGACAATGAAAATCAGGAAGGAAGATAACGTACTTGTCATCGCCGGTAAAGACCGGGGCAAGAAAGGCAAAGTCCGCAAGGCATTGCCCAGAGAAGACCGCGTCATCGTCGAGGGCCTCAACATGATTAAAAAGCACTCCCGCGCCCGCGGCGTCGCCCGCCAGGCCGGCATCATCGAGCGTGAGGCCCCCATCCATGTTTCCAACGTGATGATTATCTGCGATAAGTGCAACAGACCGGTGCGCATTGGCTACCGCATCCTCGAGGATGGCAGAAAGGTGCGTATCTGCCGCAACTGTAAAGAAGTGCTGGGTAGTAAATAAAAATGGTTCGATTACAGGAAAAGTACTACAAAGAAGTTGTGCCAAAGCTGATGCCCGAGTTCGGGTATCGGAACGTCATGGAAGTACCACGGCTAGAGATGGTGGTCTTCAACATCGGCCTCGGCGAGGCCACTCAGAATCAGAAGGCGCTCGAGTCAGCGGAAAGAGACCTGGCCGCCATCACTGGCCAGCATCCCGTCATTACCCGTGCCAAGAGGTCAATCGCCGCTTTCAAGATAAGAGCTGGAATGCCAATTGGCATGAAGGTCACTCTGCGTGGTCGGCGGATGTGGGAGTTCCTGGACAAGTTGATGAATGCTGTCCTGCCCCGCATCCGTGATTTCCAGGGTGTCCCGAGAAACGCTTTTGATGGACGCGGCAATTACACGCTCGGCCTTAAGGAGCAGACCATCTTCCCTGAAATCGAATATGACAAAATTGATAAAGTGAGAGGACTTGAAATAACCATTGTTACCACAGCTAAGACCGACGGCGAGGGACGGCGCCTACTTGAGCTTCTCGGTATGCCGTTCCGTCAGGAATAGGGAGTATTTGAAACATGGCTAAGGTATCCGAAATCGTCAAGTCTGAGCGGCCGCCGAAATATCCGGTGCAGAAGCGCAACCGTTGCAAGCTTTGCGGCCGGCCACGCGGCTATATCCGCAAGTTCGCCCTTTGCCGCATCTGCTTCCGCCGCCTTGCGGTAACCGGCGAAATCCCGGGTGTGCGCAAATCAAGCTGGTAGTTGAGGTAGACTTATGAATGTCAGTGACCCCATTGCCGATATGTTGACACGAATCCGCAACGCCGTTATCGCGCGACACGATCAGGTCCTGGTGCCGGCATCCAAGACCAAGATAGCGATCGCTAAAGTGCTGAAGGAAGAGGGTTTCATCAAAGATTACAGCGTTGTCCGCGGCAAACCGGAGCGTGTCATTAAGATATGGCTCAAGTACGTTGATCGCACACCAGCGCTGATGGGGCTTGAAAGAGTCAGCAGGCCCGGCCTGCGCGTCTACGTCGGCAAGGGTGAAATCCCGCGCGTGTACGGGGGGCTCGGAGTCAGCATTCTTTCCACTTCAAAAGGCATTATGACAGGAAAAGAGTCGTGGAAAAGGGGTCTTGGTGGAGAACTTCTCTGCTACGTATGGTAATTGAGTCGTCTGGAGTTTTGTGATGTCTCGTATCGGTAAACAGCCAATCGCCGTGCCCGAGGGTGTCCAGGTTGAAATCAAGGGCAACGAGGTGACAGTCAAAGGTCCCAAGGGTGAGCTGAAGCGCTCCGTACACCCGGATATGACGGTCGCCATCAAAGATAAGAACATCATCGTCTCCCGGCCCAGCGACAGAAAAGACCACAAAGCTCTGCACGGGCTCACCCGCACTCTGTTGTCCAATATGGTACATGGCGTCACCAAGGGCTATGAAAGAAACCTGGAAATCATGGGAGTCGGCTACCGCGCACAGAAAGCTGGTGATAAGATAACCCTTCAGGTCGGATTCAGTCACCCTGTCGAGATTACACCACCGCCAGGTATAACCCTGGCACTTGACGGCCAGACCAAGATCAAAGTCAGCGGCATTGACAAGGAAGCACTCGGTCAGTTCGCCGCTGACCTCCGCGCTATATACCCGCCGGACAGCTATAAAGGCAAAGGCATCAAATACGCCGATGAGAAGCTACGCCTGAAGCCAGGCAAGGCCGGCAAAGCAACAACAGCTACGAAGAAATAGGTGACAAATGGCCAAGGTAAACAGCAAACTGGCTCGTGAACGGAGACACCGGCGCGTCCGCGCCAAGGTCAGCGGCACGCCATCACGCATGCGCCTCAACGTCTTCCGCAGTTTGAGCCATATCTATGCGCAGGTCATCGATGATACTGCGGGCAAGACGCTGGTCTCTGCCAACACACTCGAGGCTGATATCGAGAAGGCAGCTGACAAGAGCAAGACCGAGCAGGCCAAGCTCGTTGGCAGGCTTATCGCCCGGAGGGCGCTTGACAAAGGTATCAATCAGGTCGTCTTCGACCGCGGCGGCTACCAGTACCACGGCCGCATCAAGGCTCTGGCTGAGGCCGCCCGCGAAGCCGGTCTTAAGTTCTGAGGTCTGCTTCCATGAAAGCTATCACCAAACTGGTAAAAACGCCCCCGAAGATTGACTCTGCCGAAATGAGCCTGAACGAAAGGCTGGTGGCAGTTGCCCGGGTCGCCAAAGTAGTCAAAGGCGGCAAACGGCTTGCCTTCCGCGCTCTGGTTGTTGTCGGCGATGGCCAGGGACATGTCGGCGCAGGACTCGACACGGCGCGCGAGGTGCCTGAGGCCATCCGCAAGGCTGGCGTCGCGGCGCGCAAGTCACTGATTAAAGTACCCATGAAAGGCGGGTCCATCCCACACGAAGTACTGGCCAAGTACAAAGCGGCTGAAATCCTGCTCAAGCCAGCCGCACCCGGCACCGGTATCCTGGCTGCTGGCGGCGTCCGTGCTGTTATCGAGTCCGCCGGCATTAAAGATATCCTTACCAAGTCGCTCGGTAGTTCCAATCAGATAAATGTCGTCAGAGCCACACTCATAGCTCTTGGCAGCTTGAGACAGCCGGAGGAAGCACTCGCTCTGCGAAAGGGCGAGAGGGGCACCACACCCCCAGCGGAGGCGGTCAATGGCTAAACTGCGCATTACCTGGATTAAAAGCGCCAATGGCTACCGCGAGTACCAGAAAAAGACCATCAAATCGCTGGGCCTCCGCCGGCTTAATGATACGGTCGAGCACGATGACTCGGCCGCCATTCGCGGCATGATTGCCAAAGTCAACCACCTTCTGAAGGTAGAAGTGATTTAGAAATGAGACAGCACGAATTGAAACCGGCTCCGGGCAGCAAGCATGCCAAAAAACGCGTCGGCCGCGGCGATGCCAGCGGGCACGGCTCTTTCTGCGGGCGCGGCATCAAAGGTCAGAAGTCCCGCTCCGGCCCCGACATCCCCCGCGGATTCGAAGGCGGGCAGCTACCTATTATCAAGAGGTTGCCACAGAAGCGCGGCTTTACCAACCCCCTTAAGACCGAATACGCCATCGTTAACGTTGGCCAGCTTAAGGTATTTCCCGCCGGGACCGAGGTGACGGTTGAAGCACTGGCCAAGGCCAAGCTTATCAATTCTACCAGGATGCCGGTCAAGCTCCTCGCCGATGGTGACATCAAACAGCCTCTCACGGTCAGGATCAACAAGTGCTCGGCCTCAGCCAGAGCCAAGATTGAAGCCGCCGGCGGCAAGATAGAGGAAATCTAGGCATGCAGCAGGTAGAGTCCAGGCCGCGTCTCCTGCAGGCGATGATTGACGCCTTTGCCCTGCCAGATCTAAGACGCCGGCTCATTTTCACTCTCGGCATCCTGATAGTGTTCCGCTTCATCGCCCATGTTCCGATGCCCGGGGTTAACGCCGCCGCGCTGGCCGACCTGTTCAGCAAGAACCAGCTCCTCGGCATGATTGACTTTTTCAGCGGCGGCGCCATGAGAAACTTCAGCGTCGCCGCAATGGGTGTCTATCCCTACATCACTTCGTCAATCATCATGCAGTTGCTCATACCCGTCATCCCTGCCCTCCAGCGCATGTCTCAGGAGGGTGAGGCAGGGCGTAATCGGATTAACCAGATAACCCACTGGGCAACGATACCCCTGGCGGCCATCCAGGGTTATGCCCAGTTGACACTGCTCCGCACCCAGGGTGTGGTTGCCCAGGCCAGCGTACTCGAAACCGCCACCATGATTATGGCCATGACCGCCGGCACTATTTTCCTGATGTGGCTTGGCGAGCTCATCACCGAGCGCGGCATAGGCAATGGCATCTCAATTATTATCTTCGCCGGCATCGTAGCCAATCTTCCGGGCATGATCGGGCGTGGCCTGATCGCTATTGACCGTATTACTGGCCTGATTGTCTTTGGTGTCCTTGGCCTGATCACGGTAGTCTTCATCGTCGTCTTTACTCAGGCGGCAAGACGCATCCCGGTACAATATGCACGCAGCACCTTCCGGGGCGGCAAGATGTATCGCCAGACCGGTTCCAGCTTCATCCCTCTGCGCGTCAATACTGCCGGCATGATCCCGCTTATCTTCGCCATGTCGCTGGTCATCCTTCCCAGTACCATCGCCAGTTACTTTGCTGGCCCGTCCGGCCAGGAGAATTTTGCCAACACCATCATGAAGATATTCAGCCCGGATACTTCCATGCCGCTAGGCATGGTTTACTGGATCCTCTATTTCCTTCTTGTCGTTGGATTCACTTTCTTCTATACCTTCGTGGTGTTCCAGCAGATGGACCTGCCCAAAACGCTCCAGCGTCAGGGCGGCTTCATTCCCGGCGTACGTCCCGGCAAGCCCACGTCTGACTACCTGAACTCGGTCATCAAGAACATCACCTGGGCTGGCGCCTTTTTTCTGGCGATTGTGGCCATACTGCCGGTCATTGCTCGAACCGTCACCGATGTTCAGGCACTTACCCTCTCCAGCACCGGCCTTCTCATCATCGTGGGTGTAGCGCTGGATACTATGAAGCAAATCGAGGCGCAGCTACTTATGCGCCGCTATGAGGGCTTTCTCAAGTAGGAGTATATTGCTATGTATCTCGTTTTACTTGGAGCACCCGGTGCGGGGAAAGGGACCCAAGCATCGGCCATCACCGACAGGTTCGGCTGGGTGCATCTTGCTTCTGGCGACCTCCTGAGGGCTGAGGTCGCCAAAGGAACTGAGCTGGGCAAGCTCGCCCAGAGTTACATGGAAAAAGGTGCACTCGTTCCGGACGAGGTTGTGATCCAGATGATTGTTAAGCGCATCAGTGCTCCTGATACAGCCGTCGGAGTTATTTTTGACGGCTTCCCCAGGACAACCGGCCAGGCGGAAGCTCTGGACAAAGCGCTCCAGAAACTGGGCAAAAAAATCGATTGGGCGCTTTACATCAATGTACCAGCGGAAAAGCTGGTAAAGCGCATCAGCGGTCGCTGGATATGCCGTCAGTGCCAGACCCCATACCACTCCATCACCTCACCTCCCAGAGTTGCGGGCAAATGCGACAAATGCGGCGGTGATCTTTATCAGCGTTCAGATGACACCGAAGCCACAGTACGGGAGCGGCTTAACGTGTACTTCGCACAGACGACACCGGTGCTTGATTTCTACCGCCAGAAATCAAAGCTCATTGAAATCAACGGCGATGCCGACATCGAAAAGGTAACTACCGACGTCATAGATGCCCTCAGCCGACTGAAAGGTGCGGGCAGTGATAATCGTAAAGTCAGCTGAAGAAATCGCCAAGATGCGGCGCGCAGGAAAGATAGTGGCACTCGTTCTGGAGAAACTGAAAAGGGAAGTCCGGGCCGGAATAACGACCCGTCAGCTTGATGCTGTCGCAGAGACCGAGGTCAAGCGCCTCGGTGCCAGAGCCTCATTCAAGGGTTACCATGGATTTCCTGCCAGTATCTGCGTGTCCATCAACGACGAGGTTGTACACGGCATTCCTGGTGACCGCATACTCAGGGATGGAGACATCGTCTCCCTTGATTTCGGCGCTATCGTGGACGGATTCCACGGTGACGCCGGGATTACTGTTCCTGTCGGCGAGGTGTCCAAACAGGCACGCGACCTCATCGAGACCGCCGAGGGCGCTCTTGCCGCAGGTATCAAAGCGGCGCACGGGGGTTGCCGTATTGGCGATATCTCAGCGGCCATCCAGGAGTACGTTGAATCGCGCGGCTTCTCCGTGGTTCGGGAATACACAGGGCATGGTATTGGTCGCAACATGCATGAAGACCCGCTGGTGCCGAACTTCGGCCAGAGAGGTCAGGGAACCAGACTTCCTTCCGGAACAACCATAGCGCTGGAGCCGATGGTAAACACCGGGACCTGGCGAACACGCGTAGCGAGCGACCACTGGACGGTGAAAACGGCAGATGGCGGGCTCTCGGCTTATGCCGAGCACACCATCGTCCTCAACGATAGTGGGGCTGAAATACTCACTGTTCCGTAGGTTTTTCGCAGGAATATGTCGAAAAAAGAGACAATCGAGGTCGAAGGTACGGTGATTGAGACCCTGCCCAATGCCATGTTTCGGGTAGAACTGGCCAATGGTCACAGGGTTCTGGCACACATCTCCGGCAAGATGCGTCTGCACTATATTAAAATACTCCCCGGAGACAAAGTGCTGGTCGAGCTTTCCCCGTACGACCTGGGCCGCGGCCGGGTCACGTACCGATTCAAATAAGAATGAAAGTACCCAACAATTCCAGCGAGCAAGAAGGGGCAGCGACAGAATAAGTCTTCTGCTTTGACAGGAATGGAAAGATAGGAATATAATTTAACTTTGCGCCTGCGGGACTATACCTGCGTGGAAGTCATAGAGGTTCATAAATTGAAAGTTTCAGCTTCAGTAAAGCGCCGCTGTGAAAAGTGCAAGATTATCAAGAGGCACGGCGTTGTCCGTGTCATCTGTGACAACCCGAAGCACAAGCAGAGACAGGGCTAGTTAGAGGACAGACATGACGCGTATCGCTGGGGTCGACATACCAAGCGACAAGCCGGTGGCCATCTCGTTGAGGTACATCTACGGAATCGGCCCTACCCTGAGCCAGAGGATTCTCAACTCAACCGGGATTAACCCGGCTACCAGGGTCAAGGACCTTACTGAAGAAGAGGTCAACCGTTTGCGGGAAGTTATCGACAAAAACTACAAGGTCGAAGGCGAGTTAAGACGCTCCGTGCAGCTCGATATCAAACGGCTCATCGAAATCGGGTGTTACCGCGGCCAGAGGCACCGCCGCAACCTGCCGGTACGCGGTCAGCGCACGCGCACTAACGCCAGAACAAAGCGCGGCGCCAGAAAGACCGTTGCCGGGCGTGGCCAGAAGCGCGGCGTCGCTAAGAAATAAACTCTGAGTGTGAGTAATATGCCAGCAAAAGCAAAGACCAAGAGTACTAAGAAAAAAGGCCGGAAACTGGTAAGCGAAGGCAGGGCTTATATCCAGTCCACCTTCAACAACACAATAATTACTATCACCGACCTGCGGGGCAACGTTATTGCTTGGGGGAGTTCAGGTACAGCCAAATTCAAGGGCTCCCGCAAAGGCACACCTTACGCCGCCCACGTCGCGGCCCAGGAGACGGCCCAAAAGGCGATTGCTCACGGCATGAAACAGGTTGAGGTCTTGATCAAGGGCCCCGGCAGTGGCCGGGAGGCGGCCATCCGCGCCCTCACCGCCGCCGGTCTTACGGTCAACGCTATTCGGGATGTCACCCCCGTGCCCCACAACGGTTGCCGCCCACCGAAACGCAGACGAGTGTAAATAGATATGGCAAGGAATATCGAGGCCAAGTGCCGCCAGTGTCGCCGCATCGGCGAGAAACTGATGCTGAAAGGCGAGAAGTGCATCACCAGATGCACTATCGACAAGCGGAACATGCCGCCGGGACAGCACGGCAATAGCCGGCGCCGCCGGGTCTCCGACCGTGGCATGCAGCTACGCGAGAAGCAAAAAGCCCGCTATTCCTACGGCGTCTTCGAACGTCAATTCCGCAAAACTTTCGAAGAGGCGGCCCGTCTTCCAGGCATTACCGGCGAGAACCTGATGGTGCTCCTCGAGAGGCGCCTGGACAACGTGGTTTACCGCCTTGGCTTCGGAGATTCGCGCGCCCAGGCCAGGCAGTTGGTGCGGCATGGGCATATCTACACCAACGGTCATAAGACCGATGTCCCCTCATATCTTGTCAGCGAAGGCGATACCATCCAGTGGCGGCAGGGGAGTACAAAAAACAAGTATTTTGCATTACTTAAGGACAAGATAAAGGATAAAGTTATACCGAATTGGCTTACCCTCGATCGGGAGAACCTTATCGGCAAAGTTGCGGCTCGACCGACCCGCGCCGACATTGAGCCCATCTACAACGAGCAAATGATCGTGGACTACTATTCACGGTAGAGGTGGAAGCTTTGACTCAGTTAGCTTTGCCCACGGTTGAAACGCTGGAGAACAGCGAGACCAATGGCCGCTTCAAGGTGGAACCACTCCGAAAGGGTTGGGGCATCACCATTGGCAATGCCATGCGACGGGTGCTCCTAAGCTCTCTCCAGGGTGCCGCCATTACCTGGGTTAAAATTGACGGTATTCAGCATGAGTTCACTCCAATACCCCATGTCAAAGAAGACGCGGTGGAGTTCCTGCTCAATGTGAAAGACATACGTATTAAAGCGCTGGCACAGCGCGGCGGAAGGTTATTCCTGGACGTGGAGAGAGAGGGCGAAGTAACCGCTGGCGACATTACGCCTTCGGCCGACTTCCAAATTGTCAACCCTCAAACACATCTGGCCACGCTGGATTCCAAAAAAGCCAGACTGCACGTCGAGATGAATGTGGAGCTTGGCATCGGCTACGCGCCAGCGACTTCCGCCAACGGCCTGCCGGCCGGCGTCATACCAGTCGATGCTGTCTTCTCCCCCATACGCAAGGTTGACTTCACCGTCGAGCCCACCAGACCCGGCGAAGAAAGTTCCCAGGAACGGCTGATCCTGAGTGTCACCACCGATGGCACTATCAAGCCTGAAGAAGCGGTAAGCCAGAGCGCGGCCATCCTTATTGACCAGATTTCCGTTTTCCGCCAGCTTACTAGTAGGGTCGAAGAGGTTGAAGGTGGTAAGACCCTCTTGCGCCAGCTTGTCCCATCTGATAAGTATAACTTACAACTCGAACAGCTGAACCTATCTACCAGAACCTACAATAGCTTGCGTCGTGCCGGCATTTCCACGCTGGGAGAGCTCCTTGAACGAAGCCAGCGCGGACTTCCGACTCTCCCCGGCTTTGGTTCCAAATCACAGGATGAAGTTAAGAGTATCATCGAGAATATGGGGCTGTTGAGCTTTATCGAAATCAAAGAGTCCACGGGGACCGAGACTGCTTCCGGCAGCGAAGAAGAGGCATCCAATGAGACACCAGATAACCGGTAGGAAGCTCAGTCGTTACTCGGCACATCGCTGGTCGTTGTTCCGCACTCAGGTAACCGACCTACTGCGTTACGACAGAATCACCACCACTGTGCCCAAGGCCAAGGAGATTCGCAGCTTGGCTGAGAAAATGATTACGCTGGGTAAGGAAGGGAGTCTGGCCTCGCGCCGACGCGCCATAGCATTCCTGACCGACGAAGCTGTCGTCGACAGACTTTTCAAAGAAATTGCACCGAGATACGCCGATCGTGCCGGCGGCTACACCCGCATGGTAAGGCTTGGACCTCGCCAGGGTGACGCTGCCGAACTTGCCCGGCTTGAACTGGTCAAGTAAGACCGGCCGGTGTACTCAGGTTGGCTTTTTAACAATCTAGCAGTGTCCCGCACACGGTGAAAATCGCTCTGGTAGTAGAGTACCATGGCAAGCGCTACCACGGATTTGAGTGGCAGAAGGGCTTGCCGACAATTCAGGGCGAGCTGGAAGAGGCAATACGCCGGACAACCGGCGAACAGCGGCGGGTAATCGCCGCCAGCCGGACGGATGCCGGAGTGCACGCCAGAGGCCAGGTTGTGAGCTTCTGGACCGATTCCCGGTTGAGTACGTCGACTATCCAGCGCGCCTTGAACGCTCATCTACCCGACGATATCGCGGTTCTGTCTGCCCACCGAATTCCGGAAGAATTCAGCGTCCGGGGCAACGCAGTCAGCCGGCAGTACAATTACTACATCCTCAACCGGCCCTGCCGCTCACCGCTGGCACTCGATTTCGCTTACTTTGTAGCCCGGAAGCTGGATGTGGAGACGATGAACGAGGCTTGCGGTCTTCTGATAGGCCGACATGACTTCTCCTCTTTCATCACTTCCTGGGAAGAAGAACGCGACCCGGTACGGATGGTTTTCGAGACACAGGTGGAACGAAAAGACGACATTATCGACTTTAAGATCGTTGCTGACTCTTTTCTGCGCCACCAGGTGCGCAACACTGTGGGCTTGCTGATCAGACTCGGCCTGGGCAATATGACACTGAGCGAATTCAGGCAGGTAATGGAGGCGAGAAAACCCGGTCTCGCCGGGCCGACGGCGCCGGCAAAAGGCCTTTGCCTCACAAAAATCAATTACGGCAGGCCTCTTGGAGAATAAAATATTATGAATACTTACGCGACAAAAAAAGCTGACATACAGCGGCAGTGGCACGTGATTGATGCCACTGGTAAGCCGCTGGGCAGGCTCTGCTCACAGGTAGCATCTCTGCTAATGGGCAAGCATAAACCGATTTACACGCCTCAGCTTGACACCGGCGATTTCGTCGTCGTCATCAACGCCGCTAAAGTGCTGATCACCGGACCTGGCGGGAAGGGCGTCAAAAAGACTTACTACCGGCATAGTACGTACCCGGGTGGTCTTAAGACCGTCAGCCTGCGTGATATGCTGAAGACACACCCCACCCGCGTCATTGAACTTTGCGTCAAAGGAATGTTACCGCATAATAACCTCGGCCGGGCAATGTACCGCAAGCTGAAGGTCTATGCCGGCGCCGAACATCCCCATAGAGCCCAGATCGAGGGTACCGCCAGCAAAACCGCCGAACAGACGGAGGTCTCCAAGTGAGTGAAGAGGTCTACTATCGCGCTACCGGCAAACGGAAGTGCGCAATTGCCCAGGTAAAGCTCTCACCGGGCAACGGGATGATAACGGTCAACGGCAAGCCGTTTGACGAGGTTTTCACCCGCCTCGAGCACCGGCGCACTATCGAACAGCCCTTGCTGGTCACTGATAGCCGCAACAAGTTCAACATCCAGATTAAGGTAATCGGCGGCGGCATCAGCGGCCAGGTGGGAGCCATCCGCCACGGCATCAGTCGCGCCCTGGTTGCCGTGAATGACCAGTTCAAGCCGCTTCTCCGCAAAGAAGGCCTGATCACCCGTGATCCACGCATCAAGGAACGCAAGAAATACGGTCTCAAGCGTGCCCGCAAAGCGCCGCAGTACACCAAGCGTTAGTTCCGCGAGGGTTAGTTCTTGCGGCTGAAAATTTGCCGGAGCAGACGAGACGGTCACCACGGCACAGCCCGCTCGACGCACAGCATCGCCTTAAGGGAGACCGACCACCTCGCGACCGGAATGTAAGAAGCTAACAGCGAAGAACCCTGACGATGCCAGAATCAGCGGCGCCCGGCAAAGACCGCAGCGGCAATCACGACAACTGCAAGCAAGCCGCAAACCCCACCCAATGCCCATGCCCATGACGGCACACCTCCATCCTCCGCCGGCACCACCACCACGATTGGCGATGGGGCCGGAGGGACAACTGTCTCCGTCACCTGACTGAACGCCTGCCGCTCAACAGTGGTAAACATGAAAACCGGACTCTTCTCACTCAATGACGGCTCAGTTGCCCAAACCTGCCAAAAGTAGGTTGTACCGTAATCGAGGATGCCGTTGTAGGTAAAAGTGGTGCCAGCCACCCGGGTATTAACCAGCGGTTTACTGAATGAAGGGTCCTTGCCAAGGATAAAACTGTATTCAGTAGCATTTGACACCGGCGACCAGCTGAAGGACACATCTTCCACTCTCTGATCTTGAACCCCGGCCCTCGGAGACACCGCACGCGGGCCGGCATAATTGGCGCCGACTGGAAGCTGTTGCTGGAGCATCAGTCTATATACCGGGGACCACACGGTTCTTATCACCTGCCCTGAAGCCACCCGCCGGACACGTACCCTCGCATAGTATACCTGCCCCGACATCAACTTCCCGGCCGTCACCAGCCAGCTGGGCTGTTCGGGATTAACCGGGACGAAGAAGGGAGGCCCCGGAGGCACCCAGGGTGCTGAAGCCACCATATCTGAGAAGTCCGGTCGCGTCGCAATCTGTACCTCGTACTCAGACGATGTCCTTACCGTGTCCCATCTCAGACCGAAAGGAGCATTGAAGCCATTCGGGGCAATTGGAATATTGGCCACACCCGTCTTCTCATCGGGCTTCGGAGCCACCACAACCGGCGAATCCAGAGTCATCGAGTCGTTAAAGGCCAGCAATCGGTTAGCTGCCGAGGTATCAACTGCCCAGATGACCACATTCGGTGAAGTCCCTGATATTTTCAATGCCGAAGGCTCCGAAGCAAACGCCACCGGGAATGGAAGACCACTGGTCAGGTAGTCCCAGGACTGACGGACATCTTTCGATGAAAACAACCTCGGGTATAACGTCCGCTCAACCAACCACCCGCCTATGAGAGATGTAGCGCAGTACAATGCTGGTCCGAACTGAGTAGTTTCAGAGGTAACAACTATACCGAAACGCGGCCCTACCGAGGCCGAAATAACCTCGTTGTTCCAGTCCCAGCTGTTACCTATACGCCAGCGATAAATCTGGCCACCCGGACTGTCATCAGCGACATAGACAGTCCGTGTCTCGTAGAAAGCCGGATCAATGGCGACATGCTGATTACCGGCGGTAGGCAACACAGGAGTAACCTGAAAACTGTTACCGCCGTCCAGAGAATAAGCCACCCGACTTCCTAAGGAACCGCCAACAACCACAGTGCTGCCCTGGACTGCTATCGTATGACCAACATCAATACCGGTAGGAACCGGATTTCCCCAGACCCAGATATCGCTGTTATAGTAACTCATACTACCCTTGCTTATCCTGCCGTCATTTTGAAGCACATAGGCACCGTACGCATTCACCACAGCTATGTCCTCAACATTCAGACGCGATTGGGTGTCCTGCCACGTCTGTCCGGCGTCCTGGGACCGCTGGACTCTTCTCCCGCCAACATCAGCCCAAAACACCAGCGAACCGTCCGACGACTCAGGGGCCAGCCTGATCACCGGCTGATTAATAGTGCTCGGGACACACCGCACCCGTTCCCAGACATCCCCCAGCGGTACGCTTCTGGTCCGCCAGATACTTTCCAGATTGATACCAGCGTTCCAACTGGTAACGTACGCTGTACTCCCGTCAGGAGACACCGCCACGTCGTTCAGACCGCTAATGGTGGTGTCGATATAACCGACCTGATTCCAGACCATGCCGTCATCAGTGCTAACCGACAGGGCCGACTCATCATTGGCGGTTCCCGTCATCCAGTTTACTGCCGCGTACCATGAGGCTGCACTGTCAATTGCAAGAGTCGAAAAACTTCCGGCGTAGACTTTGCCGCCGTCTGCCGTCCATCTCACCACACCCCGAGCCTGGGTTGAGCCGAAGGCACCGGATGGATACTTATACGGCGTCGTCCAGACGGTACCACCCGATGGTGACGGATAAGCGCAATAGAACACCGGCACCACACCATCGAGTGAAGCGCCACTCACAGCACTGCACATCAATTCCATATTCCAGTAAGCCCCATTCCCCGCCAGCGAATATGGCCTAGGGTGGGGAAAATCGAGTACGTATGCGGTGTAGTTATCAACATAGTAAACGTTAGCCCGTCCCGTAGCATTGTTATCATCAAAACAGATGTAAACATGCCGATAATAGCTTGTCTGGCCGTAGAAGTCGCTCGGAAGTACGATATCCGACGTTATCAACTGGTTCCAGTTAGGACCGGGCAGCGCTCCGGTAATATCCACCGGCCAGTTCGACGTTACCGCCGCATTCCACCTGCTTGTGTTAGTGGTAAAATCTCGAACGCCGATATTCAGGAAGGTGTCGGCCGCATTGGAGCCAATCGCAACCAGTGAGGGATCGCTAGCGTAATTCGGAGAAAGTCTGATCCGGCTGTAGCCCTGGAGCGGCGCCAGCTGGTCCCTCCACAGGTCCATACCGACAGGCAGAAGCTGCAACAGCAGAATCCTACCCGGCCCTGGCGTGCTATCCCGGGTACAAACAACTATATCGCGCGCGTATCCGCCGGCTAGTGAATACTTCGGTGATATTTCAATTCCGGAAATTTGCTCATTGGCGCCGAGCGGCGGCACAAGGTCTTCGAGCCTGGTAGTTGCCCAATTCGCCCCCCCATCTATCGAATAGTAAACCCGCTTTCGACCGTTAGTTACCGCAACAACTAAGTTACCATCATCCGGGGCCACGGCGAGCATATATGCGGGGAGGCCAGCCCCTGCGGCCGCAAGGTAAGACCCGACAATCATCCAACTTTCCCCTCCGTTGACTGACTTAAGCACCCGGCCACCGGGGATATCGGTGAGATAAACAGTCGTTTTACCGTTGACGTCAGTAAAAAGCGCAAAATGGTTGGCTTCGGATGGTGAAACCACCGAAAAAGGGTCAGCACCCGGCGTCTCCAGAACACCCCACGAAAGCTGACCGACTGCTGCCGCCGCTGGCTCCGCCACATTAAGAGGAACCAGCGATACCAGCGTAATAACGGACAGACAGACAGCGAGAGTAGTCTGGGCCCGTCTAAAATGCCCTGACACAGCAACTAAGCCATTACAATAATCACGTCACCCGGACTCGTCGTGACACACGACCCCATCGAAATTGGCGACTATTATATCAGAAGCAATTAGACACAAAGGTATTGACAAATGCTCGTCAACGGCCAAGGGCGGAATTACACGGTACAAACAGGAGCCAACAACAATGAAGGGCGCGGGCGCATGGCCGCG